>Ga0247843_1008919_pt1 | contig 11432 bp, 11 predicted proteins | sample LaCruzMarch2017__FD_192420 | JGI IMG/M metagenome (GOLD analysis project Ga0247843, IMG submission 192420) | Freshwater microbial communities from meromictic Lake La Cruz, Castile-La Mancha, Spain - LaCruzMarch2017_8m | ecosystem: Environmental > Aquatic > Freshwater > Lake | place: Spain...
GGCAAATGCCAGGCCGCGGCTTCGTATGAGTGGCTGGAGGCGCGCCGGGCGGATCTTTTGCCGGTGGGCTATTTTCACTGCACGTTCACGCTTCCAGCCGCAATCGCTGACATCGCCTACACCAACATGACCCAGCCCCTTCAAACGCGTCCAGCCTGAGAGTTAGGATGGACTGGATTTTGGAGGAAGATCATGCCCCGGAAGCGTTACACGCCCGAGGAAATCGTCGCGAAGCTGCGGCAAGTTGAAGTGATGACGGCGCAAGGCGGCTCTGTCGCCGATGCTGTGAAGAGCATCGGCGTGACGGAGGTGAGTTACTATCGCTGGCGCAAGGAGTTTGGCGGGCTGCGAACCGACCAAGTCAAGCGGATCAAGGAATTGGAGACGGAGAATTTGCGGCTGCGGAAGGCCGTGAGTGATCTGACGCTCGATAAATTGATCCTCAAGGAAGCCGCCTCGGGAAACTTCTAAGCCCCGCTCGTCGCCGAGCCTGCGTCGAGCACGTACAGCGGAAGCTGGATATTTCGGAGCGTCGCGCGTGCGCGGCGCTTGGACATTATCGCTCGACGCAGCGCCGGACGCCGAAGACGCCCGACGATGAAGCGGGGCTGATTGAGGACATTGTCGAACTGGCGCGCACCTATGGCCGCTACGGGTATCGCCGCATCCGCGCGATGCTGGAGGCCGCCGGCTGGGACGTGAGCGTCAAGCGCGTCGCACGCATCTGGCGGCGAGAGAGCCTGAAAGTGCCGATGAAGCAACCGAAACGCGGCCGTCTGTGGCTGAGCGACGGCTCGTGTGTGCGGCTGCGCGCGGAGCGGCGCAACCACGTCTGGGCCTACGACTTCGTCGAGGAGCGCACCCATGATGGACGGAAAATCCGCATGCTCTGCGTGGTCGATGAGTTTACCCGCGAGGCGCTGGCGATCCGCGTGGCGCGACGGCTCAACTCAAGCGATGTGATCGACGTGTTGGCTGATCTGATGATCACGCGCGGCGCGCCCGAGCATGTGAGAAGCGACAACGGTCCGGAGTTTGTCGCCATCGCTGTGCGCGAGTGGATCGCCAAGGTCGGCGCCAAGACCGCTTACATCGAGCCGGGCAGCCCATGGGAGAACGGGTACGTCGAAAGCTTCAACGGCAAGCTGCGCGATGAGCTGTTGAACCGCGAGATTTTCTACACGCTCCGTGAAGCGCAAGTGCTGATCGAAGCTTGGCGTCGCCACTACAACGGCGTGCGTCCCCACTCTGCGCTCGGCTGGAAACCACCAGCGCCGGAGACCATCGTCATGCCGGCGTGGCCGCTGCGCGTCGTCGGAAAACTAGAAATGGAGGCCGCGATGAACTAACATTGAACCCGGACGCGCGAATGGGGGCCGGTCAGCCAATGAGTGCGCAACGTGAGAATTCGGCGAAAGGCGTCCGGTGCGTTCTGTGCCCGGGAAGGTCCGCTTTCCGACAGCAAATTGCCGGTCGGGGCGGATGTCGGCTTCTGAGATACAACGACTGTCCGTAGTCCGGAACCGGTAGTTTTCAATGCTGGGTTTGCCAGTCCTTGCCGGACTCCCGTGTGAGCCGCATGTGGTACTCGAACCGATCCGCCCGGTAGTTCGCCGTGATGTCCTGGACTGGACGGCCGGTCTTGTCGCGCATGATGCGGTGAATGCGCAGGAGTGGGGAGCCGATGGCGACGCCCAAAACCGCCGCGACTGCAGGTTCGGCGGCGGCGGCGGCGATTGTCTGTTCGGCTTCGCACGGGCGGTGACCGGCCTTTTCGAGCAGCGCGATGAGCGATTCGCTGGCGAGTTCCTCCTCGCTGTACCCTTCGGCGATATCCTCAGGAATATAGGTCACGAGATATGAGAAGGGCTCCCCAGCAAGCCTGCGCAGGCGCACGATGCGTTGGACGCTCCCGCCTTTGGGCAACTCGAGCGTCTGGCGTACAGCGGGGCTCGCGGGACCGGTCGAACAGTCGAGCAATTGCACTTCGGTTTCGAGACCCATCCGGATGAGCCCGTCGATAAGGTTTTCGAAGCTCCCTTTCACGGTCGGCGTGCTTGCGTCGTAGGTGACGATCGTGCCCAATCCGCGCTGGCGACGCACGAGGCCGGCGGTGGCGAGTTCGTTGAGCGCGCGCTTGACGGTGATGCGCGACACGCCGAGGCGCTGGGTGAGTTCCTGTTCTGCGGGAATGCGTGACTGGGCAGGGACCTTGCCCGACATGATCTCCTCGCGGATCAGCGTGTAGATCTGCTGGTAGAGCGGCGTGTCGAGCGTTTCGTCGAGTTGGCCCTCTGTCAGGGAGAGATCGGCGTCTTTAAGCATGTCCGGGCTCGTTTGTGCGTCGCGCTTTGCCTTAACAGCGATGCGGGTTATGCGCGAGGGGCGGAACGGTTTCAGGGGAAAGACGGCCATGGAAAGCTATACAGCTCTCGCGCTCCAGACTGCTTGCCATGCCGTCAACCGTCTCGATGTGGCGGTCGGCCGGGAGGCGATCGCGCGCAATATCGCGCGCATCCATGCGCAAGCCGTCAACGCCAAACGGTTTCTGGGGGCGGACCTGAAGCTCGTCGTTCTCCCCGAATACAGCGTCAGCGGTTTTCCCTGGGGCGAGGACGCGGCGACCTGGAAGGCCAAGGCGGCGTTCGAGATCAATGGTCCGGAATATGAAGCCTTTGGTCGCCTTGCACAGGAGGCGGGCGTTTTTCTCGCGGGCAACCACTATGAGCAGGATCCGCATTTTCCAGCGCTCTACTTTCAGACGTCGACTGTGATCGCGCCCAGCGGCGACGTCGTGTTGCGCTACCGACGCCTGATTTCGATGTTCGCGCCATCGCCATTCGACGTTCTGGAAAAGTACCTAGACGTCTATGGCGAGGCGGCATTGTTTCCTGTGGCTGATACCGAGATCGGAAAACTGGCCGCCATCGCTTCGGAAGAGATCCTTTACCCCGAAATCGCGCGCGCGCACGTGTCCAACGGCGCGCAGATTCTTCTTCACTCATCGTCTGAAGTCTCAAGTCCGCTGGCGACGCCGAAGTCGATCACGCGGCATGCCCGTGCAGTTGAGAACATGGCGTTCGTGGTGAGCGCCAACTCGGGCGGCCTCTTCGGGATCGACATCCCGGAGAACTCTACCGACGGCGGTTCCGAGATCATCGACTACAAGGGTAACATCCTCGCGAGGGCGGGCGCGGGGGAAAGCATCAACGCTTTCGCGGAGATCAATCTCGAAGCCTTGCGTCGCTATCGTCGCCGACCGGGCATGGGAAATCTCTTGTCGCGGCATCCCATGCAGCTTTGGGCACAGGCTTACGCACAACACTCCGCGGCGGAAAAAAGCGGACTCGGGGACGGCGCGTCGGCGCCTGCACGCGACTTCTATGTGTCTCGCCAGCAGCGCGTCATCGCAGCGCTCGACAATGCGGGCCTGCTTTAGGCGTCTTCAGACGCCCTTGGATGGATCATCGGTCAGGCCGCCGGCGGCGCGATGGGCGATGGCTTCGGCGCTCTCCCAGATCTTGCCGCCGATGAACTGGCCAATCGAGTTGGTGAACTCCGCATACTCGATGGACGCGTACATGCCGCAGGTGATGTAGGGGTCGCCGCTCATCAACGCCTCGGCCTCCGCAAGGCTGTCTGCGAGGACGAGAAACACCGATCCTGTCAATGTATCTTTGCCAGGAGCGCGGACCGGGCCTGCCGTCACGTAGCGGCGCCAGTGCGCTTCAACATGATCGAGATGACCCTTAAGGTGCGCGTGTCGGAGTGTGGCGCTGCCGGGGCCGTCACGGCATACGACGAGATAACAGGTCTGCCTCAGCTTTCCGACATGCGGTGGCGCGGGTTCTGTGCTCGTCATGGCGTGGCATCCTCGAAGGCGGATGTGACGGCGGCGGCGGTTGCGATCTCGAGCCCCGGCGCCGCGCTGAGCGCTTCAAGCATGCGCCGCAGCGCGAAGATGCGGAAAGGTTGTCCGGCGATGTACGGCGTCAGCGTGAAACCGAAGCACTGCGCGCCCGTCCGTTCGTGGTCGCCGACATGGAAGCGCGCCGCGTCGACGATCTGGTCGGCCCACTCGTCGGCGTTTTGCTGATTGTCGGCCATCAGCTTGAAGTCGTTCAGTTCGATGTGGTTGGGCAGGCAGGTCAACGGACCATTCCTCGTGCGCACCTTCGTGGGGCGCTGGTCGATTTCCCAGTCGAGGCAGATCGAGAATCCGGCCTCGCTCAGCAGGTCCGGCGTGCGGTAGCTCTCGTTGCGCGCTGGGCTCATCCAGGTCGTTGCGTCCGGAAATACGTTGCGCGTCGCGGCGATGAGTGCGCGTTCGTCTTCTTCCGGAAGAGCTTCATGGTGGATGTGCGCGGTCGAAACGCCGTGTGCGGCGATCTCGTGGCCGGTCGCGCTGATGGTCTCGATCAGGGTTGGATAGCGTCGTGCGACTTCTGCGTTCACTGCGAATGTCGCCGGCATGCCGAAGGCTTCGAGCAGCTTCAGAATGCGGAACACGCCGACGCGATTGCCGTAGTCCCGCGTCGTGTAGTGACGCAAGTCCGGGTAGGGCGTCTTCATGGCGCCCGGATGCCGGAACGGCTTGTCGGGCGGATTGAGCGGGAAAAATTCCAGCGGCACGACCATGAACGCCATCGCCTTGGCGCCGGATTTCAACGTGATGGGCGCGCGACGATCGCCCGGCTCCCAGTCGTAGCGCGACTGGTCCATGCCGTGGCGGCGGTGTAGGTAGACCAGATAGTCGTCAGGCAGGGGCAAAGCCGGTCCCTCCCGTCGCGCATCCGCGGCGTGCGATGTCGGCGAGCGTCTGATCCCAACAGTGCTCGCGGAAGTGTGCGGCGATCTCGCGTCCGGTCGTGATCCACACGTCGTCCGCATGGGCGGCGATGTGCTTCAGCGCCCGCTCGAACGCGGCGATCCGGTGGGGCTGGCTGACGAGATAGGCATGCAGCGGAATGCACATGACTGTGCCGCTCTCTTCGCCTTCTTCAAGCAGTTGATCAAAATGGCGAATGAGCATGTCGGCGTACCGCTGAGGCGCATAGCCCATCATGCTGTAGGTGATGACGTCGTTCACTTCGAGGCTGTAGGGCATCGATACGAGCTTGCCCGCGCGCGTCTTGACCGGTTGCGGCTGATCATCATGGAAGAGGTCGCAGGTGTACCAGAAGTCGTGCGCGGCGATGAGGTCGAGGGTGCTTTCGGTGTGCGTGAGCGCGGGCGCCAGATAACCGCGAATGCGCTGCCCCGTGGCGCGTTCCACGGTTTCGATCGAATCCTTGAGGACGGCGACTTCCTGCGCGGCGTCCATGCCGTAGCTGAAGCGCGTATTGTAGATGCCGTGACTGAAGAACTCCCAGTCGCGCGTGGCACACGCCTCGATGATTTCCGGGTGATGATCGACGAGACCGACCGAGAGGCTGACGGAACCCCGCATGCCGTACTTGTCGAGCAGATCCATCAGGCGCCAGTGACCGATCTGGTTGCCCCACGTGCGCTGGGAATATCCGACGACATCGGGATTGCCGCGCGGCCAAGGCTGGCGCATCGGATTGGGTGGCGGTGCAAACTCGTAGAACTCGATGTTGGGCGCGATCCAGAACGCCAGCTTCTTGCCGCCGGGCCAGACGATTTTCGGACGGTCCCGATACGGCCAGTAATCGTAGAGGTTCGGATCGGCCTGCGTCACGGACGATACCCCGTGAGCCAGTCGTGAACCTCCTGCACGGCGACCACGTCAGCATACTTCAGCTGGAGATCGGTGAGATTCGCGAAGTGATAGCTTTCATGCTTGTCGGCGACACATTCGATCGGAACGATGGTGCGGTAGCCATGCGAGAGCGCATCGACGGCGGTCGCGCGCACACACCCGGACGTGGAGCCGCCGGTCACCACGACGGTATCGACGCGATGCCACGTCAGGAAACTCGCGAGACGCGTTTCAAAGAACGCGCTCGGCATGCGCTTTTCGTAGATGGCGTCGACGTCGGGATGGATTTCGAGGCGGTCGTCGAATTCGTGGCGCACGCTGCCGGCCTTGATGTTCTGCAGGCTGTCGGGCGTGTCTGTACGTGTGCCCCAGACTCCGGCGTCGGCGGCGTTCTCCATGTACGCCACGCGCGTCCAGACCACGGGAAGTCCTTTGCTGCGCGCTGCGTTCGAGACGGCTTTGATTTGCTCCATCTGGCGTGGGTCGGTGATGTAGGCGGTCTTGAACAGGTCAGGCCGCGTGTAGGCCTTCTGTGGATCGACGTTCACGATGGCGAGCTTGGCGCCGAAGCCAAATCGCGCACGCGCCGGATTGGCCCGGATCTCCTCGAAAATCTGGCGCGCTGTCCGGTCGCTCAGGGTCATGTTCGGGGTCGAGAGGTCGTGGCTCACGTGTGGAAATCCTGCGCTCAACCGCGGGGCCATAAATGATATATCTTTGTGGCGAGGTCCACCCCGGCGTTCGCTGACCATCGCATGTGACGCGCCTCGTGCGCGAGCGTCGAAACAAAGAACAAAATGGAAACAATTTGATTGGGGGGTGCGTTGCTGAACCGCATCTGGATGCTGTGGAGTCGTGACAAATCTGTCGCACTGACGGGAGAGGGGCGCACACCATCTTGCGACCCGACGCAAATGATATATCAATTATCAGCGGTATTCGGTCGCAGACTGGCTCAGTAGGCGATCCGGCGGAGCGGGATATGGCGATGATCAGTGGAAGACGAGTTCTTCTCTCCTCCGCCGTGCTAACGGCCTTGGGAATGATGGGCGCCCCCGTGGCGGCGGCCCAGGAAACCGGTGCTGAAGCCGCCCGATCGGAAGACGTGGTGGTGGTCACCGCCCAGCGCCGGAGCGAAAATCTCCAGGACGTCCCGGTCGCGGTCACTGCGCTCAGCGCCACCGAGATGGAGGACCGGCAAGTCGCCGACGTCCTCGACCTGCAGTTCCAGGTCCCCAACATCAACATGGCCACCAACACCGGCACGGCCAATGCGGCGCGCATCTTCCTGCGTGGCGTCGGTGAAGACGAAAGCCGTGGCGCGGTTGATCAGGCCGTGGGCATTTATGTGGACGGCGTCTACATCGGCCGTTCGGTCGGTTCGCTGTTCGACATCGTCGATCTTGCGCAGATCGAAGTGCTTCGCGGGCCGCAAGGGACGCTCTACGGGCGCAATACCGTCGGCGGCGCGATAAAGCTCACATCCGTCAAGCCGCAAATGGAAAACGCCGGCGACATGCGCGTCACCTTCGGCAACAACGGCCGGATGGACCTGCGGGGCACCGGAAACCTCCAACTCGGCGAAAACACCGCGTTCCGGCTCACCGGTCTGCTGCGCGATCGCGACGGCTTTCACACGCAAATCCCCAATGGCGCCATTGCGGGCCGCAACAGGGAAGTCGGACGCCTCGACATTAACGCGTTCCGCGCGGGTCTGCTCCATGAGTTCGCCAACGGCTGGTCGATCAACGTCGCCGCCGACAACACGCTCGACCGTTCGGACCCGTTGCCTGACTCTGCGGCGCCGCCAAATGACCGCGACCGCAACCTCTTCACCATCGAGCCGCTGCCCGGCGTGACCTGCCTCAGCACGTCAACGTCGCTCGGGTGCTTCTCCGCCTACAACCAGCGCTCGCAATCGCGCGGCGTCTCGGCGAACATCCAGGGCGAGCTGGCCGGCCACACCTTCAATTCCGTGACGGGCTATCGGGAACTCAACGACAACCTGATCACGCGGATCGGATCGCCCTTCAGTCAACAAACGGACCAGGACCAGCTGAGTCAGGAGTTCACGCTGGCGTCGAATGGCGATGGTCCGCTGAGCTATGTCGTCGGCGCCTATTTCTGGCAGGAAGACCTGCAGCTGAATTCCGTGTTCGTTTTCCCGTTCACGCTAAGCACGACGACGGACTCGTATTCGGTGTTCGGCCACGGATCGTATGATCTGTCGGATGGTCTGTCGGTGTCGGCAGGCCTGCGATACACCTCCGAGTCGAAGGATTTTTCTGGCCGCAACCTCACAACGGGGCTGGCGCGCAGGGAGTCTGCGGACTTTGACAACGTCAGCTACTCCGTCGGCGCCGACTTCAAGTTCACGGACGACATCCTCGGGTACGCGAAGTACGCGACCGGGTTCAAGTCGGGCGGCTGGTCGCCGGACGCGTTCTCCGCCACATCGGTGTTCCTGCCAGTGCGGGAAGAAACCCTGGGCTCGTTTGAAGTTGGTGTTAAGTCGGAACTGTTCGACAATAGACTGCGCGCCAACGTCGCTTACTTCTTCAACGACTACACCGATCTCCAGATCGGCGCGACAGTCCCCGGACTCGGCTTTACACGATTCAACGTAGAAGGCGTGCAGATTCAGGGCTTCGAGTTCGAAGGCGCTCTCAAGGTGACCGACCACTTCGAAATCAACGGAAATCTCGGTCTGCTCGATTCCGAGTACACAGAGCTCAGTCTTCAGTCCGCCGGCGGTCTGACCAACAACGGAGCGTCGCCGGGTTGTGGCGGCGACGTTTCGATCGCGTGCGCGAAAAACCTCCAGCTCAAAAACGCCCCGGAGTACAAGGGCGCCTTCGGCTTCCTGTGGACGGTTCCCGCGGGCGCAGGCGCCTTCGTCACGACAGGCGATGTGAACTTCGAGGACAAGAGCTTCAGCCTTGTCGCGAACGCACCGCCTCATGCGCTCATCGATGTGCCGACCCTTTACAACGCCCGCATCAAGTACGAATCCGACAGCGGCTGGTCCCTCGCCTTGTGGGGCAAGAACCTTTCGGATGAGGCATACTATCGCGCGTCATCGGCGGGCTCCTTCACGGCTTACGCGTCAGAGCCGCGCACGTATGGCGTGGACTTTGGCTACAAATTCTGACGGGAAGCGGCTCGCAGAGATCGTGAAAGCGCTGGCGCTTGCGCTGGGGCTTATCGGTCTTGCGAACTGCTCCAGTGTGAGCGGCGCCCACGCGCCGCTCAGCGCCCCGTCCAGTGAAGGCCATCCGACTGCCAAGGCTTCGGTTCCCGGAGCGCTGGTGTCAGAACCTTGGCGCGAGGTGACGATCAGCGTCACAAATCTGGAGCGCACCGCGCGGTTCTTTCGCGAGCTCGGAAACTACGAAACGGTTCATCGAGGCCGCTTGTCGCGGGCGAGCATCGAGGCGTTCGGTCTGCAGGATGGCGCGCGTGGCGCGTCTTTGACCCTTCGTGCGCCTGGCGCACGGCACGGGTTTGTGCGCCTTGTACGGTTCGACGACGCGGGGCGGAAGGAGCCCACCCGTCCAGGTGCACGTGCATGGGACACCGGGTGTTATTGGTCGGTGATGGTGCGCGTCAAAGACATGGGCCGTATCTACGACGACGCGATCGCGCTCGGGTGGTGGACCCAGACGCCGATCACAAGGATCAAGTTCGGTGGGTCGATGATTGACGTCGTCGTGTTTCAGGGCCCTGATGGCGTGCAGGTGCAGGCATATGAACGTATCGGGTCCGATCTGCCGGCGGATTTTGCGCCCTTCGAGCGGATGAGCCAGCCGTTTAACATCATGCAGATGACCCGTGATCGCGACGCGGCGAGGCGCCTTATGGTTGATGTTCTCGGGTTCGAGACATTCTTCTACGGCACGCCCTATGTGGACTCCTCGCCGTCATTCATGCCGCTCGGGATTCCAAAAAACCTCACGACGACGGTTCCGTACAAGGCGGGCATATTCTATCCCGTCGCGGGCGAGTACGGGCGCATGGAATACATTGAGATCGATGGTCTCGAGGGGCACGACTTTGCGGAGCGGTGCAACGCGCCCAATCTCGGCATCTTGACGGTCAGTTACCCGGTCGCGAGCATCGCGGCGCTCCAGGCGAGGCTGGCGCAAAAGGGCTGGGCGATCACGCGGGGACCCTATGTGGTTGATCGCGCGCCTTACGGGCGCGCGCAGGGACTTGCGATCAAGTCGCCGGATGGAGCCAGTATCGAGTTCGTGCAAACCATTGGCGACCGATGACGCCGAAGCCGCAAACCCTGTTCGACAAACTCTGGGCGCTTCACGTCGTGAAGCGTGATGCTGATGGGGTCGACATCGTCGCGATCGACCGGATCGTATTGCATGAACGCACAGGCGGCGTCGCCCTGAAGGCGCTGGCGGAATCTGGATATCCCGTCGCTGATCCGCGTCGCGTGTTTGCGATCATGGATCATGTCGTGTCCTTCAGGCCTGGGCGGGGCAGAGACGAAGCACGTTTTGAGGGCGGCGAAGTCTTCATCACCGAAACACGGAAGATGGCCGCTGCCGTCGGTGTTTCGGTCATCGATACCGATGATGTCCGTCAGGGGATCGTGCACGTCGTCGCACCGGAGCAGGCCATTGTGCTGCCTGGTGTGTCGCTCGTCTGTCCTGACAGTCACACCTGCAGTCTCGGCGCGCTCGGCGCGCTTGCGTGGGGTGTCGGGTCGAGCGATGCCGAACATGCGATGGCGACGGGTGCGCTGCGCATGCGCAAGCCTGCACAAATGCGGGTGCGAGTGGACGGCAAGCTTCGGCCGGGCGTGACGGCGAAGGATCTTGCGCTCCACCTCATCGCCACGCATGGCGCGGGCGGCGGGCGGCGTTGTGCGATCGAGTTCACAGGCGAGGCTATCGCAGCCATGTCACTTGAGGCTCGGCTCACGCTCTGCAATCTCGCCGTGGAGTTTGCGGCGTTCACCGCTGTCATTGCGCCAGACGCGGCCGTCTACGACTACCTTCATGGTCGACCCCGCGCGCCGAGCGGCGCTGAATGGGATGCAGCACGAGCGCACTGGGAAATGCTGTTTACGGATGTGGATGCATCCTTCGAACATGAGATCAGCGTTGATGCGCGTGACGTGGAGTCGTCAATAAGCTGGGGTACAAGTCCGGAGGAGTCCGGCCCGGTTGGCGGCAGTGTGCCGCATGATGCAGCCGCGAGATCGCTTGCGTATATGGGGCTTTCCGTTGAGCAACCTTTGATTGGCCTGCCGATCGACGGCGCCTTCATCGGATCGTGCACCAACGGGCGGCTGAGCGACTTGCGCGCCGCGGCGGAGGTCTTGAAAGGGCGCCGCGTGGCTCGAAGCGTGCGCGCGGTCTGCGTCCCAGGCTCCCAGCAGGTCAAGGCGGCCGCCGAAGGCGAGGGCATTGACCAGATCTTTCGCGACGCTGGATTCGAATGGGGCGAACCGGGGTGCGCCATGTGCTTTTACGCGGGTGGGACGACCTTTCCACCCGGCGCGCGGGTCGTGTCGTCGACCAATCGGAACTTCGAAGGACGTCAGGGGCCGGGCGTTCGTACACATCTGGCGAGCCCGGCGACGGTTGCGGCGAGCGCGGTGCAGGGAAGCATATGTGCGGTTGAGCATCTCGTGGGTGCGGAGGTCGCGGCATGAAACGCACGCCTTACGAGGCCTTTGAAGGCGTCGCGG
>Ga0247843_1008920_pt1 | contig 11429 bp, 8 predicted proteins | sample LaCruzMarch2017__FD_192420 | JGI IMG/M metagenome (GOLD analysis project Ga0247843, IMG submission 192420) | Freshwater microbial communities from meromictic Lake La Cruz, Castile-La Mancha, Spain - LaCruzMarch2017_8m | ecosystem: Environmental > Aquatic > Freshwater > Lake | place: Spain...
GGGAGGGTTCACGGGGCCTGGAGAAACCAAAGAAGAATGACAGCCGCGTCGTCAAGAGTGGGACTACTGGATCGACGACTTCTGCTCATGATATTTTGAAGGAATTGCGAAACTCGACAACAAGAAATGATGCGACGCGGAGTACCACTCCTCCATGCTCTTTCATAAGTGGTAGTCTCAATGCCCCACCTCTTGGGATCATCTCTATCGGAGGGGGGCGGAGTCCCAAGAAGCTTCCAATAAATAGTGTTGACGAGGCCCCGTCTCACCATATTGCGCAGTTGCCGGCCTTGGCTCCATCGCGATTAGATATACCGCGGCCTAATCGGATGTTTAGAAAGTGCATATCGGAGCCACACCCTAAAACTTCAGCTGCTGCAACTGGTATGTTTTCAGTCGAAACGGTTGACAATATGAGTGATATCTCATCGACAGCTAAACCGTCCGTGTCACAAAGAGAATTGAATCCATCATTGTCAACAACCGGCGCAGATGATGTCATCAAGCAGGATAGTCCATTTGAACGATATCGGAAGGCTATTGGTATGAAACAGCAAGATAGTGCACCTGTAAAGTTCAACCGGCCACGTGGGATGTTTCCAAAGACATATCCCCAGCCATCATCTTCCCCGGAAGAAGAATTGAACAACACTTACCCTTTCTGCAATCCTCCACGTACGAATTTGAGAGATGTTGAATTTCCGTTTGAAGAGCAGTCCTCTCCGATATCTTTCACACCAGATGACGCATCCGCGGTTCCACACGATGTCACTGTATCCTTGGAGGACACTTCGGGGATGTGCATTTCTGACGCTAGCGAGAATGCGGTTGCGTCTCAAATGAGTGTCAATTTCCCGAAGCCATCCTCAATTACATCGCAGGATCTGACACCTATAACGTTGCTGTTAGCACCTTCAAAGCGTGATACACGTCAAGCAAATGATGTGTTGCCATTTACTGTTAATGAATCGAAATTAATAAGGTCAACTATATCAAGGTCGAACATTGCCGATGCGGATGATGGTGTTAGTCTCCCAGCTGAGGCAGTAGAAATATCCAATGATAGTCCAGTGCAACGGTCATGGAATGTCATGGACGAAATAATGAACGGAACTTTTCTCGAGGACGATGCTGTGGAGGAAGCTGTTTGGGCTGCAACCCATAGTTTTTCAACAACGTCAACAATGGACGGCATACAAAATGAAGAAGAAGAACAATCAGTCTTTGTCGTTAAAAGGCCTGAACATCTAGAATGGGAATCAAAGTGGACTGCATTCATCGCCTCCTCTGTTGACGACGATGATATTAATACAAATGAATGGGCTGATGATGATCAGTGGGAGGACTGTAATAAAGACGAAAGGTGGGAATAAAGATGAAAGGTGGGAGAGAGAAGTTATAGTGGAGAAAATAACGTCTTCTACCTCACCCACTGTGATGGCTGCTTGCCGCAAAAAATAATGCTCTGAAGTGGAAGCAAAGCAGAGGAATTGATGAAGAACCATATGTTCACTTGTTTGTGAAATGATTCGTTTTTGACATCAAATATATCCTGTATAATCTAAACCAAGAATTCGTACATATCTACTACTTCACAACAATAGCATCACGCTGTGTATTTTTCCAATTCATTTTCTGCCTGAGCTTTCCTCCCGATTCCCACTTCAGAAATGAACACCAATTTCTAAAGCGACGTGCATGTTAACTATCCCTATTATTCATACAATAAGCAAGAATGTTGCCAGTTTTCATGGTGTCAGCAACATTCCCTACATTTCCTTTCTACCACCGGTGATATTGTAAGTTTTCTTAACAACTTCATTTGCCATACTCTTAACCACCGGTAATAGATCTTCCTCCACCTTCTTTTTTGCAACATCAACCGTACCTGTTACGATTCCCCTTATGATCGTGGGCAATAGAGTGGGTGATGATGTCGGTGACGACGTTGGTGACGACGTTGGTGACGATGTCGGTGCATCGGTAGGAGCAACAGTTGGAGCAGAAGTTGGCGTTTCGGTAGGAACATCTGTTGGAGAATCGGTGGGAGTCATAGTTGGAGTAGCAGTAGGCGTGGCCGTTGTTGGCTTTGCCGTTGTTGGCATGGCAGTTGGGTATGACGTTGGAGATTCCGTTCGTAAACCTAGGAATATCCCAATCTTATGCAATGTAGTTTTATCAGAAGAAGTGGGGACTGGAACTGGCACCGGGGGAGGCGGCGCAGCTGCACTTGTTAATATTGATGATGCGGAGTCTACTGCAGCAGACTTTGTTGCCGATTGACGCAGAAACAAAAAGTTTCCTCCTCCTCCAGCTGGTGCTGCGAATAGCAACACAAGGAACGTGAGTGGTATCACCACCGCGAGAAACAATGTCAATAACTTTTGTCTCCGTTGCGCTCGATACTTTCGCTGCTTATCTTCGGCATGGCTCGATATGAAGAAACTTCCACCCTCACCTCCACCAGCTGCTAGATGAGACAACAGCGCCGATGCGGATTGACGGTGTTTCCCCTGTTGCGTTTCTGGCTTTTCTAGGCCTGGAAATGTTTGCGATGACGACGCCGATGCAACTGGGGATGGCGCTCTTCTGTTCATCGTTGTATCGTTGCACGTCGCAGGCTCGCACACAAATAATCAGCTCGATAATAACAAGGGCTACGATCTACTGAGTAGATTAGCAAGGGTCGTCAGGGGGGGTGGAGTAGCTTCGGAGATCATTTCCCGCCAAATGGCCTTAAAGAATCAAGGGTAAACACTACTCCGAAACAGACAATTGCAATCCATGCATACCTTGAGAATCTTTTCATCCCCACATCATAAAACAAATATTACTCATTAAGTTTCTACTACTCCAATTCTATTTCGCCAAAGCCGCCTATTCATCAGCCACAGACTTTTCTAAGAGAAATTTCCATTTGGGATCCATGAGCACAGCCTTTGTATCAACTGAACAAAACTTGTTAGCTGCAAGAGTTTGTGCAAAATGCTCCCTTGTTGCATCATTTCCTCCTGTTGCATAGGTATCAGGTAGGAGTATATTTTCGTATGCTAGAGAAACATCAAGCAGCAAAGTCAGCTCTTCCTCGGTCAAGCACTCCTTAGGTAGATCATCCTCTACAAAACCATTTGCTTCCATTTGTTTACGGAACTTTTCTCCTTCTTCGAAAAACGTATTCATGGTCAGTGGGTCAAGTGGTTTATTTTCATACCCCCCTAACATGGTTTTATTCATCCAGTGCACTCCGATGGCCAAGTCTACATACAAGGTACTGGACTTTGATCGAGTATTAATAGAACCGCCACTTGTCAGTCTCTCTGTTTCCAACTTGCAAGCATTATTTGCAGAGAGGACATCACAATAAAACGCCTTAATAATGTGACCATCATGAAAATTGACAATCTTGATACTATCTTGAAACCTGGGCACGTTATTATAACGTTTCCAAATGTGATAGGTGTATTCTTGAATGTCTGTGAGGTCGGCATAATCAATATGGACGTCATTTGGAGAATCAGACTTTTTGGAACTGAAGAGACGAGCGCAAAAAGTTCTGATGAAATCAATGAGTCGTACTCTTCCTTGCAGTGACTCCATTGTGTCAATCCCAATATCGTTATGCCATTGATAATGGGCGCTGATCATCCAGTCAAAGTATCTACGATAGTATATTACAATGATGGGATCCCACACACCAAGGATGTTCAACAAGCCTACTTCTGAGCTTGGTCTATTAAGCCACTCATTCGAAATCACAATGTTGCTCTTTGCAGCAAGTGCTTTTAATTGGAACTTATCAAAAGCTGGTAGTAGATAGTCAGGACATGTGCCAGCGTCATGATCAGTCGCCTTGACATTAGTGCGCTCTATGTCTGACCAAATGCATGCTCCCAGGGGGTCACATAAGACCAACATGTTGTCTATAATATAGTCTTGATCATCTCTCGTTCTAATCTGCCCATGGAGAGCAAGGTAAAACTTATCTTCTTCTAGAACCTTCTTGTCCATGGCCATTGTATCCTGTATTGAAGTAGTTCCTGTCTTTGGGGCGCCTACATGGATATAGGCTTTGGGTTTGTCAGGAATAGAGTCGCCCTTTATGGTTGTGGACAATAGAGTGGGTGATGATGTCGGTGCATCGGTAGGAGCAACAGTTTGAGCAGAAGTTGGCGTTTTGGTAGGAACATCTGTTGGAGAATCAGTGGGAATCATAGTTGGAGTATCAGTGGGCGTGGCCGTTGTCGGCTTTGCTGTTGTTGGCATCCTCGTTGGGTAACGTGACGTTGGAGATTCCGTTCGTAAACCTAGGAATATCCCTATCTTATGCAATGTAGTTTTATCAGAAGAAGTGGGGACTGGAACTGGCACCGGGGGAGGCGGCGCAGCTGCATTTGTTAATATTGATGCTGCGGAGTCTACTGCAGCAGACTTTGTTGCCGATTGACGACGCAGAAACGAAAAGTTTCCTCCTCCTCCAGCTGGTGCTGCGAATAGCAACACAAGGAACGTGAGTGGTATCACCACCGCGAGAAACAATGTCAATATCTTTTGTCTCCGTTGTGCTCGATACTGTCTCTGTATATCTTCGGCATAGCCACCAACACCACCAGTTGCTAGTCTAGACATCGGCGCCGATGCGGGTTGACGTTGTGGCCGCTTTTCTAGACCAGGAATTACTGTTTGCGAGGACGCCGATGCAGCTGGGTATGTCGATTTTCTTTTCATCGTTGTATTGTTGCACATCGCTGGCTCGCACACAAATCAGCTAGATAAAAACAAGAGCGTAAGATATTAGCAAGTGAGCGTAGGAGGAGGAGGCGAAGGGGCTGGTATCTCACTAGAAACAAAGAAACAAACGCTCGCCTCCACGCTCTCCTTTAGCGTGTTCAATTTAACCGACAACATTGGTAGGAGTATGTATGCTGTGTTCATCACCAGTTTCTCCCGGCGGGGTCGTTTTAGACACACCGTCCGAAGGCCCGGACAGATTGTTTGTCCCAATAGTGACAGTGTTTGTCCCAATAAGGACAAAATATACTTAACGGTAGTGACGTTTAGATTTTTTTTTTTTTTTGCTAATTATGAGAAGCGCGACTCATTTCTCCCTTCCGGTTCGTGGATTGCCCTCTTTTGGCTTCCCGCCGAGACGCTGAGTCTATGACTCCCCGTACCTTGAAGATTCCTTTGTCTTCCACAGAATGAGACTCCCCGCCACAGGCTCCCGCCTTCACTTCGGCACACCTCACTGCAACATCAACACGTCGTCATCTTTGCCATGAGAGCTGGCCTCACGTCCATCCTGCTCCTACACCGCCTTGGTCGTGCCGCCGCCTTCACTACCACGCAAGTCCCACGCTCCTTCTTCTTCGCTCCGGTATCTTCCACTAATCTCGCAATGTCAACGTCAACGCCTACCGTGGTCATTGATGAAACACGCGGTGGATCATACTCCATTGCTGATCAAACTGCTAGATATGCACAGGCCAAATCTGACAATAATTCGCGATATTTAAACATCGAATCTGTTTTTGACGGCGGAGACCTTTCCGGCAAACGCGTGCTCGTGACTGGTGGGAATCGTGGACTGGGTTTGGCCATCGTGAAGGAATTAGTTGCCATTGGCGCCACGGCGATCGTCGTATGTCGATCGAGTACGCCCGAATTAGAAAAACTCGTCGGAAAGTGGAACGTATATTCCGGCGTGGACGTCATCGATGACGAGGCCGTGACGAAAGTTGCCAAACGCGTAAAGGGCGATGGGGGGGCGCTCGACGTCGTCATTAATAATGCGGGATACTTTTACGAGCCGCGAGAATTGGTCAAGACGAATACGTTAAACTTTGACGAACAAATGAAACAAATTAATATATGTGCTCTCGGTCCGCTACGGATGAATAATGCGTTAATTAATTCCAAGGCATTGGCCGAAAATGCCAAACTTGTTATCATTACCTCACAGGCCGGGAGTGTGGAATGGCGGTCCACACAGAATAAGGATATTGGTGGAGATTATGGACATCATATGAGTCGTGCTGCATGCAATATGGCAGCGGCATTATTAGCACAAGAGGTTAAAAACATGGGATACTCTGTCCTCCTGCTACATCCAGGATTTAATAAAACTGAAATGACAAAAAAGTATGAACATATTTGGGAGGTGGAAGGTGCAGTGGATACCAAGGTTGGGGCCAAGAGGGTGTTGTTTGAGGTTATTAACAATGGTATGGACCAGACTGGGAGGTTTATTAATTGTGAAGATGGATTACAAATTCCGTGGTAAAAATACTTTTCTGCGGTGTGCTTCGTCAAATCTACTCACGTAGACAAAGGATGGGGGGGGGGGGGGGAAGAGAAAGGGGGTTTTAATTGATCAGGGTCGGTGGGTGGGGGGTAAGAGACATGGAGATTTAATTGATAGTACAAAACATCCAAGATATTTTCTCCACTATATAAAAATTTATAGGGTAGAATTAGACCTCATTAACCAATTGAATTATGGTTACTTTGTGAATGAGTTTCGACCATCATTGCGGCAGGATCATTTTGTTCGAGGCGGATAACATGGTATACAATTTCTTGACAAAGCCTCTCTTACTCACCAGTCTCTTTCCCTACAACTATTTCTATGATTATGAGACAATTTTTCATGAATAATGTCTTATTTTACTTTATAGATACTGACTAAACAACTTTGAAATACAAGTCAGTACAAGAAAAAGTATTCATGTTGTTCTCATCGTATTCGTAGGTGTACCGCGTAGTCCTACAAATACGAGGCAACAAACAACAAGCAGACTTACGAGGAAGAAGAATGGAACCCAAAAGGTTTGAACAAATAGATGATAATTAGAATTATTACATGAAACTGAATTCCAAGAATGGCCTCAGAATCTAGAATACACAGATGATAATTTTGAGGAAGGGCGAGGGTTTGAGATAGAGATGATAATTGTGGTGTACCCGTGACTAGTATTTCAGACCTTCAAGTTGTTAAGCATTATCGATAAAGTAAAATATGAAAGTATTCATAACAAGGGTCTCAGAATATAGGATTGTAGTAAGAATAATCTTCCCCGCAAATAAGTCTCTTGATGAAAGAACATCTCTGATCCAAATAAGGTTTTGAACTGAGTTCAATGGAGTACATTCTGTTGACACCACCAATAGCATATATACGGGGGAGGTATGTTACTTGTCGTACAGATGTAAGGCTGTGTCGATACTGCGCCCGCCTTTCCATTTAGTGGGAAATCCCTCTAAATTGTACGTCCGGTAGACAAAGGGTTAATTACTATTTAATAGTAATTCCAAACAACATTTTTACACTAGACCTATTTACTCTTTAGACAAACTTCTTGAATAGACAATACAATCCTAATATCTTCACCTCATATCACCTCACTTATCTCACATCACTTCAGAGTCACCCACAATTAGGCTTCCTCCACAATGGGTCCTTCAATTTCAACGTCAAAGTCCGTAGTAACCTTGGTACTGACCCCGTCATATTGAGGACACTTACTTTCACAGTCGTCTAATGCGTCAACACATTTGCCACCCGGATCAACATCATCATCAGCATATTTGTTGATGCATATGTCAAATAAATCTCTGCAATGAGTATGACATGTCTGATATGGGACACATTTATCCTTACATTTCGACAATTCTTCAAGACATTTGTCGTCGCAAGTGCCATAAAAAGTGTCATCATCCCAATCCCTAACGATGCCACAGCAGGTATACAATGCATTATTGCAATTACCATTACAATCCTGAGCTGGATTGTTTAAACAGAAGAAGACAAGAAGTGTGTAGAATGTTAGGTTGACGCACGCACACATCATCAAACAAAAGGAGGCGATAGACATTTTCGTCACTTAAGAATAATCACTTCTTGACAACTGACAATACTTTTCTTACCACCATCGACAACAATAGGAGTCGTCACTGCCATTGCAAGCAAGAGACATGCCGTAGTAAAGATGGACGTGAGCTTCATGGTAGATTGTTCTTTTTGATTGTAGAATGAAAAAATTATGATCTTTTTCGGCGTCCTCTCCGAATGACACAGGGCGCCAGATGACGCGCTGAATCTTCATGGAGAACCCAGCATCACTACCGACCAATTCGAAGTGATGTAAAACAGATACAGAAAGGGGGAGAAGGGCGAAGATTCTTTTCGTTTCTTCCAGACGCTCGGGGCTTCGCCGCTGCAACAGGCCGCGGCGATGAGAAGGAATTCGGGACTCAGCCATTATGCCCCAACACCTTCCATAACCACATCCAACAACTAGGATTAGGTATTACTCACGCCTTCAGCACTCTCATCATCAACTCCTTCAAAAAGCTTGTCCATTCTCAGACATCACCAGCCTTTGATCACTATGACTTCCTGTTGCCACGCGACCAAATTGTTGGTTTATTGTTAGATAACTCACTAGATATAGAAATGTAAAATAGACACACGTGAGGACGGGCACTACAAATAATAAACAACGCCATCAGCCGCACACGATGAAGAAGCAGCTAACAAACAAAGAGATTGAAGAAATTGCATATTGTCAGTCAATGGTGATGCTAGTGACACCAATTGTGTTTGTCGTTGTTGAACTTCTTTTGGCTTGTATCGACATGTTCAACACTAGATGAAGAATTATCTGTAGATGAATTAACGTGAACTGAAAGATCATTATTGTCACTCGAATTGTCATCATAATTGTCATTATTGTCCCTCGAACCGTCATCATCATTAGAAGAATCATTACTCAAATTGTCATCACAATCGTCACTCGAATCGTCATCATCATTAGAAAAATCATTATTGTCACTCAATTTGTCATCAATATTAGGCCTCCACAAATAAAGCTGTATCTCTTCACCTATATTGATAATTGTTGTAGCCTCGATTGTCACATTGTCATCGGCAAGTTTGCAGTTGCTCTGACTTACGTCATTTGTTGTTTTGACATAAAATTTGGGTGGAGTATATCTGGCTGTGAATTTTGACCTTCCCATGTTATACTACTTGGGTATTGGTTGTTGATTGTGAGAGTGGTTGTTTTATTGTATCCATAATCATGAGATGAATTCAATCATCCTCAACACAACATAATCTTCTATTCACAACAACAAAAATATCTTAAACTAATTATGTACAACCGTTGTATTTGTCTTTTACCGTTGTTGTGGTTTTTCAAACACATTTGAAAAATAGATCTCGTACATATTGTTGTTCATTCAGATGAAAGTTACATAATTGAGATGTCCTCAAAACCATTGATAGTGATGACGATGTCAACCGCTGATGATCCTGCCCTGACCCCATTATATGGAATAAAAGAAAGCTCTTCATTATTTATTCCACCATTATTGACACCTGCTCATTGTGGTGAGTTATAATAATACTAAACTGACGATACTGTTGTTGCACAGGCACCCAATTAACAACTAATTTGAATATTTATGATAATAATCCTCCTGCTGCAGATGTTTCTTGTGTATCTTCCATGAATTCTAATTTGGGAATATCACAATATTCGGTAAATCAAAGTGACATTTCTTCGATTACTCATAACACAAACCAGAACAATGTGCCACCTTCTGTCATTATACCACTGACAATGATATCCTTTGCGAAAAAGGATATCAAAAAACAAGCCAACAAGTACGTTGATACTGTATATGGCCATACGATTGCACCGAACCTATCCTCCATTACTCCACTTTGTAAGATTGAATATCTTTCAAAGAAAATGACAGAAATTAGGGAAGATGTCATTCAAACGGGGAAGAATACTTATGCCCAAGACGTGCAAAATCGTTCATTGAACTTCCATATCATCAAACAAGAAAATGATGCTAGACTTGATTCAATTATTAGTCAAGGCAATTCCCGTACTATCTTCAATTATTTTTCTGCTAAGTATGCTACCCCAAATAACTATATTGAGTTTGTGAAAATTACATCACCCATATTTCTATCTCCTGTCATTCTGCATAAGGGCTGGATTACTAATTTGAAGGGAATTATTGAAGGTAAGTATCGATTTACAATTGCAAGAATTGACGGATATGACACTCCAAGATGTGAAAACTTTGTACGGATGATTGCACACAAGAATATCAAGGATACAGTGGAGAAGTGGTACAACAATATTCTTATCAGATATGGTTGTAAACTACTAACAAAGAAGCCCAAGGGAAATAAGTATATCATTGCAACGATTGCTATCAATCATCCTATTATTGACAATACATTTCAACCATCATTCATTTACATTGTTAAGACAAAGATCACTTTTGATGATAGTATTAACACATTCAACGGTGGTACTATTAATAATGATGAGTATTGTGAAAGTGGTACTGATACTTTCAATGAAACAGTTGGAGATGACATGAAGAGAACTGAGCAAGAAATTATAGCTGATGACATTGCAGATGATTACTTCAAAGACCTGGGTAAGAGATTTCTCCACTGCCGTGTGCTCATTTTGATGACATTGACTTTTTTCTTATAATCGTATTAATTTAATATCATAAACAATTTTCATTTTTTATTTAGTTCCTGATCCCAACCAGGGACAAGCTTCTACAACAGATGAAGATCTTATTTATGAACATAAAAATCGACAGGAATTGTATGGTATTGATGGTACTAGTAGCAGTGTATTGTCAATGATGGTGAGTTTTAAACTTGAGATATCATATCCTTTGAATAAAACAATTTTATAATAATAACATCTCTATTTTGGTATTATGCAGCCATCGTCAATTGAGAGTGTACCCAACAGCGACATAATGGTGAGATTCAATAAATTTTATGAAATTGATAGACGTATGTATAACATTTCTTAACCCAGTTTTGTTTTGTATTCATCTTCGTCCCAAATAAATTTGATAACATCCATTGTACTAATATCTTCTGCAACTACAAAGAAACAAAAGAAGAGAGATCTAAAAAACAAGGTGAGTTGGTAGAACTCAAAATGTATATAACATTTCTTAACCATTTTGTTTTGTATTCGTCTTCCCTAATAAATTTGATCACATCCATTTTACTAAAATCTTTTGCAGACAACAAAGAAACAAAATACTGATCTGAAAAAAATGTGAGTTGGTAAAACTCGAGATTGTATTAAATAGTTTCTTCTGTACCAAAGATTCACCATATAATAATATCTCCCTTTTTGCAATTATTCTATCCAAAGATTAAGAGTAAATCATGTCCATTTGGATATGATAATGGACATGATGTAAGTGATCAACATTCCTACCTTCTGTTATTTATTCAATATTTTATTGTACGCAACTGCGCCGAGCTCCTTATAAGCCTACTTGACTGCTTACTGTGTGTTCTTTTAGAAACAACAAGACATACTAAGTACAGTTGTTATTTGTTTTCACAGTAGGTCGAAGCCCCCATC
>Ga0247843_1008921_pt1 | contig 11429 bp, 9 predicted proteins | sample LaCruzMarch2017__FD_192420 | JGI IMG/M metagenome (GOLD analysis project Ga0247843, IMG submission 192420) | Freshwater microbial communities from meromictic Lake La Cruz, Castile-La Mancha, Spain - LaCruzMarch2017_8m | ecosystem: Environmental > Aquatic > Freshwater > Lake | place: Spain...
AACTTGCCGTTACGACGGTCAAGTTTCCACAACAGGCCATCCTTACCGGCCGTGAGCACGAATTTGTCCGGCCCGATATCTACCAGCACGCGTTCGAAGCCGGTTTCCATGTCGAGTGTTTCACCAGGTACGTGCTGAAAGTGCCATTGCAATTTGCCGGTGCTTGGGTCGAGTGCCAATGTCGCGTTGGTGTAGAGGGCGGCGTCCGCCGCAGTCATGCCGCGGCTGGCTGCCACCCAAGGTTTCGCTTGGGCGGTGCCGAAATAATAGAGGTTTAACTGCGGGTCATAGCTACCGGTAATCCAGTTGTCGCCGCCGCCCCGCAATTCAACGGGCTGGCCCGCCCAGCTGGCATCATTGGGGTCGCCCGGCAGTGCGATAGTGGAGGTGCGCCAAAGTTCTTTGCCTGTGCTTGGGTGGTGTCCGGTGATAAAACATCCGGACTTCTTGTAGCGTTCGCAGCCGTTAATGCCGCTCACCACGACGCCACCGGCGATGAATGGCCCCGCCGTATGCGTGTAGCCTTGACGATAGTCTGCCTTCACTGCGCGCCACAGCAGCTTACCGGTCCGCGCCTCCAGCGCCACAATGGCGGCGTCGTAAGTGGCCAGAAACACCTTGTCCTGATACAGCGCGATATTGCGTGTAGGGCCACCGAGCGTGCGTGAGTCTTCGGGATAGGGGTAGGCATATTCCCACAGCAGACTGCCGCTCGCGGCTTCGATTGCTTGCACCACATTGCCCGGATGGGTCAGGTACATCACGCCTTCATGGATGAGGGGTGTGGGTTGATTGCTGCCGTCTTTCATCGTCATCGCCCAGGCAAGCCGCAGGCGACCCACCGAGTTGGTGTTGATGCTGGACAGCGGGCTAAAACCCTGCCCATCTTCAGTGCGGCGCCATTGCGGCCAGTCTGCGGCGGGTGGGTTTTGCAGCAGCGCATCGGTAACAGGTGAGGTCGGCGGTGCTCCGCGGTTAACCCAGCCCCCGGCCCGTTGGGCTGCCTCCATGACGCCAGCAGCCCCTTGCCAATTGGTTTGATCTGGCTTTTGTTCGCTTGCCGCTGGTTTTAATTCGCTTACCGCAATGCCGTTGCTGCGCAGCAGGAAGGCTGCGATGCCGTTGACTACGGAGGGCTGCGCGTTAGCCGGCACGTTCATCGACATCATGCTGCGGATGAAGGTCGCCAAGGGAGGTACGCCGCCTTTGCCCCATCGGGTGCGGAACCGATCGCCGGTTAAAGCGACACCATGACCACCGCCCTTCAGGTTGGCATTGTGGCATTCCGCGCAGTATTTTTGGTAGTCCACACTGCCCGCAGAGGAGGCTTCAGCCTTGGCCTCTGGCGACAGAAGAACGCTTACGGCCAGCAACATGAGGCTGATAAAAGGCCAGCGCATAATCCGCATGAACATCTCCTATTAATTATGGCCGAGAATGCCCGCTTGTCTACAACCAGTCAATAATGAAGTCGCCCACACGATGACGGCGCAGATAAGCACGGCCAGCCTGCGGTTCACTGTAGATACTGCATTAGATACTACATTCTGATCGACCATGCGCGCGGCGCGAAGCCGGTGGGAGATAAGCACGGCAAACCGCCCGGCCGTCAGTTATCTGAAGTGAGCAAACACCTGCGCTTCTAATCTAGCATCCAAGGCCGCGGCGAGTTCATCGAATTTGAAAATGGTACCGGAAACTCCTTTGGAGGGGCCATTGTACGGAGCGTTTTTACACATGTATCGACGAAATATATGGGAGAGGTAGCGCGCGAGCATTGTTATGTTAACTTAGCTAGCGATCTTCGAGCTGTCCCCCGTCAGCATTCAATAGACACACTGGCTACATAAAATAGGAGAGTGTTTTGGGTTCATCAAGTTGTCAATGACGGCTCTCTAATGAAAAAATCATTCAACTAGAAAAGGTGTTTTTCAGGAATACGCGGCCTGAATTCTCGGGCCCGCCATGCTGCGCAGTTCTATATCAATCTCACATCGAGTTCGCTTCTAGCCGATATCCGGCGAGATACAGGTGTCAAAGCTCTATAAACTGTAAGCAGATTATATCATTATATCAATAATATAAATGTTCTCTGTTTTATCCTCCACAATGCGCCACGCAGTCCACAAAATCACGCTTCGCCGGAGACTTTTGTGGTTTCCCTCCACAAACGGCGGAGTTCTGCGGGCCTTGGCGCCTCTGACTTTCGCGCAGAAGCCAAACCGTCTCAGTCGTGAAACCATTTGGCCCAAAAAAATAGGGCCCGTCTCAGGACATCTAAAAACAGACTTCTGTTGGAGTGCTGCGGGTGCCAGCCGAAACCGAGGACCGGCCTCTGTTCTTCCCATGCAAGCGGCAAATCAGCAGCCAGTAGCTTGCCAGGAGTTAGCTTCAGTGGCTGTCGTCCCTCAACAATTGCAGTGACGATAACTGGGTCCAGGCAGACAAGCTTGGCGACCTTCGTCATTCGGACACGGCAACGGCCTCGTTCGGCTGCTAGGCCGGAATCGATTTGCTGACATTAGCGGTAATCTGTTGCATGATTGCTCTGGATTCGGCGAGGAACGTAACGAGTTTGTCATCGCTATTGCGGAGCTATGCCGCCGAGAAGGCAATGCGCAGGGCGTGTATTACAAATTGTTCTGTCCCCTTCTGGGTGGTCAAAAATCTATGTTACGTTGGCGCTAAGTCGACACTGAGCAAAGCCGGAAACTTCACTGGTCACGGCGATACCGTGTCTCAGGTTTTCAGAATAACCGACCCGCCATTCGCGCCGAGGCCTAACACAGCTGACATACCTATCGTCGCATCAGGGACTTGGTGCCCGTCTGCCTCCCCGCGGAGTTGCCACGTAAGTTCGCATAGCTGAAGAACCGCCTGCGCAGTCGTTGCTTCGCCAAAAGACAAAAAGCCGCCACTAGGGTTCACGGATAACTGACCACCGATTTCAAGCTTGCCATTGTCCAGCATCCAGTCGCCTTGTCCGGGTTCATAAAAACCAAACAGCTCAGGCCAGGATAGCAAGTGCCAGACTGTATTGTCTGCCATTTCTAATACATCAACGTCCTCTGGTCCAATTCCTGCCATTTCAGATGCGCGATTGACGGCATTTACAACCTCACTGGTGTGAGAAACATTAGGTAAAACGTTAGTCGATACCGTTGGAATACGACGTGCTGGGTCACCAAACTGGCCGGTAGCGATTGCACAGCCCGCAACCTCCACTGGCTTGTGCCCAGTCTTTCTAGTATATTTTTCTGTACCCAAAATGATCGCTGCGGCACCGTCACTGACTGGGCAAATTTCTAGTAGATGCAGCGGATCGGCAACAATCGGTGATGCAAGCACTTCTTCGACACTCGTGGGTGCGCGAAAGCGTGCGAGACGGTTGCCACTCGCATTTTTCCGCATCATGACCGCAGCTCGAGCTAAGGTTTCGTCGCTTGTCCCAAAATCATATTTACGTCGGTTGGCTTCTATAGCCCAGTAGGCTGGGTTTGTTGCCCCCATCGCCACCCAACGCAGATAATCACTATCGCTGATATCATCAGGGCTACCTGGTGGACGCGGGATAAAGCCTTTAGGCATTCGTTCAGCGCCCAAAACCGCAACAACGTCATGCTGCCCACTGGCAATCAACGCATAAGCTGTTTGAAATGCTACTGCTCCTGCAGCACACGCACCACCAACATTAATGCATGGGATACCTTGTTCAGCGACCGACTGAACAACTTCATTAGCATGCAGACCCCAGCCCATGCCCCCCTCAAACCGAGAGCTTGCAGCAACAAGACCTTGAACGTCGGGCCAAGCTAATGACGCGTCTGCGAGCGCCAAATTCATGGCTTCATGTGCGAGTTGAAGCTGCGGCTTGTCTGGCCATTTCCCCCAAGGATGTGCTCCTGAACCTAATACGTACACTGACCTTGTCAAGCTGCACCTGCCCTTTCCGCTGGCGCAAATTTGTACGTCAGTTTTTCACCAATATCGGCATTAGAATACAGCGGCTCGACTACGAGTTTGAGTTCCATCCCGATGGCTATCTCGTCTAACTTTATGCCAGTCAGCATGCCCATTACTTGTAAACCGTCACCCAGATCGACAAGGCCCAAAGCATATGGCGACCAGTGGTCCATCCGAAACAAAGGTGGTGGCTTATATCTCTGCACGGTATAGCTATAAAGAGTGCCGCAATGAGGCAAGAATGTCTGCTCAACCGATTTGCCTCGACATTTAGGGTTTCGGCAACTTAGTGCTTGCGGGAAATAAATCGTGTTGCAAGCATGGCACTGCGAGCCGATCAGTTTTGGAGTTCCCGCGACAATTTCGAACAAGCCGTCCACGATCGGAGTGCTCGCATACTGTTGCGTCATCATAGCGACAGAATATCCCGCGTTTCGCGAAAATAATGCGTTCCGTTTTCAACGTCAGTGACGTGCACTTCGTGCCGGACATACCGCCTTCCGCGCTTTTCATATTTATCGGTTGCCCGGGTCGCGATCCTCACGGTCGCGCCAACGGGAATGGGCGCTAGAATCTCGGAGTCGTGAAAAGTGTGAATTGAACCTATCGCAAATGGTTTGTTATGGTCAAATTGCACAGACAAAACGAAATGCGAAACCAGAACCGGCGGCACAATAGCACCGCCGAAGGGGGACTCACCTTTGATATGCCATGTGTTCATTTTCCATGCTTCATACCACGGATTGAAGTCCTCCACAGCGTCAGCATACAGGATCACCAATTCGGGCGTAATATGGAGATCTCGCGATAGCTCGTCACCAATCTCAACCATATCCCAATAGGTTTGAGACCCTTGCTCTAGGCTATCAATAAATTCGCGCGTCTGCTCTATTTGTATATCGCTCAACGGACGAAGGGCGTCAGTTCGGATGGTATCGGCTTTCATCTTTCGTTCCCTTGCTTTATTCAAACACCAACATCGACTTCCACCCAGCCGACTGTTTTCTTTTCGCCCGCTTCGTTCTCGCTCCAGATATCGACTGTGAACCTGAAACCATTTCCCTTGGGCGTCTTTTCTTTGACTACGCCATGCGTAACGATCACTTCGTTAGCCAGCGTAGAGGCCACATATTTGCAAACCATGCGGGCATTGCTAAACATCTGAGCACCGAAGTGATTCACACACATTTCGGCCAGATAGGCCGAGGACATTTCTCCCGTTTGGATCGGTGCAGAAAGACCTGTTGCGGCAGCGTAAACAGGGTCCCAGTGGTTCGGATTAAATCGACCCCAAAGACGCGAACCCATCAGCTGAATTACGGCCTTCTTCTTTATGCTCTCAAGATTGTACCCGACTGGCGTATCGCGCGTAATCAGTAAGGAATTCAGCGCGTCAGTGCGACTCATCAGGTGCCTCCTATTCTGCACTTTTGCAGCAAAACTAGATTCGTTTCTGATTAAAGGATGCATCAAGCAGACCCTTTCGTCAACACTATTGTTGAAAATTCTGCAATGTTCGTGCAAACACTTTAAGCTTGTTGTCGATGGCAATTGAATCTTCTGTATCGCTGATTGCGCAAGGCACCAGAATAATGGCAGTACTGCAAACGGACAAATACGTGATGTTGGGGCCGCGCTTGCAGATGCGAGTTTAGAATGGAAACTAGGGACTATTTATGAAATCAGTGAGCAACATCGGGAAACGCCGCAAACTTGCGAAAGACGATTCCAGCGCATCATATGACGCGCGCCGAAAAGAGATTGCCGAAGCCTCAATACGCGTTTTTAACCTTCGGGGCTTTAAAGGCGCCAGCATGAGTGCGGTAGCGGCGGAACTCGATATCGATCGAGCATCTCTCTATTATTACTTTTCATCAAAAGAGGAATTGTTTGACCAACTCGTGCGCGCCGTGGTCGAACGTAACCTCGAAATCATCAAACAGATAGAATCAAGCGGCGCCAGCCCTAGCCGCAAATTGCGCGACCTCATCAATGCATTGATGACGTCTTACGGAGATAACTACCCTCTGTTTTACATATATATTCGCGAGAACCTTAGCCACGTCAGCGATGACCGAACTGAATGGTCCAAGTCCATGCGCAAAATCAACGCCGAGACCGTTGATGCCGTCATTTCAATTATCGAAACGGGGTATGCCGATAATAGCCTAAGAAAAGTCGGATCGGCTCGTGTTGTAGCTTATGGCATCTTGGGCATCGTCGGTTGGACCCACCGCTGGTTCCGGCCTGATCGGAGCGATATCAGCGCCGAGGAGATCGGCAAGACATATGCCGAATTGTTGTTGGCTGGCCTTGAAAGTCCCTATGGCCCTTAGAGGATTAAGCGCTTACCGGCTTTGAAAAGTTGATAACTTTAGCCTGCGTGAATTCAAGCAACCCGTGCATCCCCATTTCAATGCCAACGCCTGACATTTTCGCACCAGCAAATGGAGTGTCAGGGCCGATATCACCGTGCTTGTTGATCCACACAGTGCCGGAATCGAGCCGCGCAGCGACTGCACCGGCTCTCTCGATGTCCGACGACCAAACCGAATTCCCAAGGCCGAAACTGCTGTCGTTCGCGCGTGCAACTACGTCATCTAGGTCCGAAAAGCGCATGACCGGCAGAACTGGGCCAAATTGTTCGTCGGTTACGAGGCGCGCATTGTCCGAGATATCACACACGATTGTGGGATTAATGAAGTAACCCTGACCGTCGGGGCTGTCACCCCCTGCGATTATTGTTCCTTCAGCGCGTGTTTCATCAATCAGGGCTTTCAGTTTCTCGAATTGAACACGGTTTTGCACGGGACCAAGCTGTGTACCCTGTTGCGAGCCGGGCCCGACAATAGCTCCTTTTGCAATTTCAGCGAGTTTTGCGCAGATGGCGTCATATTTGCTGTCATGCACATACAAACGCTTTAGGGCGACACAGACCTGACCATTGTTCATGAATGCAGAATCGAATAGTTGCTGTGAGACGGTATCCGGATCGCAATCATCAAGAACGATGCCTGAGTCATTGCCGCCGAGTTCTAATGTCATTCGCTTAAGCGTGTCCGAGCCCGACGACATGACCTTCATGCCTGTACTAGTCGATCCCGTGAAGCTTACTTTACGTACCATCGGATGACTGGTGAGCACATCTCCGAGATCATTCTTATCGGTAACAATATTCACCACGCCCGCTGGAACGATATCCCTCCAAAGTGCTGCGACCTGCAATGTTGCCAGCGGTGTGGTTGCAGCTGGCTTTACTACCACGGTGTTACCCGTAATTAACGCTGCGCCGACCTTATTGACAGCGGTAAGAACCGGAAAATTCCACGGTACGATCGCTGCCACCACACCAAGCGGGCGGCGGTGTAATTCGATCCGCCGAGTTTCGCTGTCTTCAATTAACTCGACGGGAATTTCGAGCCCCGCATAATAGCGCAGGAAATAAGCTGCCCCGCCCACCTCACCTTGCGCATCGGCTGTTGGTTTTCCCTGTTCACGGGTCAGCGTGCGAGCGATGGATTCGATGTTCCCCTCGATGGCTTCAGCCATTTTGATGAGCACAGCCCGGCGCTCATCGATGGAGGTCGCGGACCAGGCGGGGAACGCCGCTGCGGCAGCGGTTACGGCATCTTCGATTTCTTCACGCGATGCACAACCACAGGCCGCAAATACTTCTTCTGTCGCCGGATCAACAACATCAACCGTTCGGCTGCCGCCCGTCAATTTACCGTTCACCAGCATGTCGTAGCGCACTTCCATCACAAACTCTCCTAATCCGGTATTTATCAGATGCTTTTGGTCGCCAGAACTTTCGCTCGACCAGCAAAATAGGCGCGGGTAGCCTCCACATCTTCACGCGACAGCCATTTTCTGGGGCAAACCATGCCGTGGTGTTTCAGTGTTCCATAGCGGACTACTCTTTCACCATAATTTCTGTCAGAAAAATTTATAGCCGTCAACACCTGTGTGAAATAGCATCGAACCGCAATTCATTTGAATTCGAGGATATTATTACACCAAACTTCGATACCCTAATTTCTTATTTTATTTATTTAAATATACAATATTTCATGAAAATATGGTTCAGTTCAGATCATTCGACCGGAAGTTAAATCCAGCAACGAGGCAGCAAAATCATCAACATGTATGTTGACAAAAATATTTTTGCCTGTAATTTTATGATCGATACGCGCCGTGTAGCGGTGCAAACAGAAAGTAGACGTCAGTGCGATTATGAGCGGACAGAAAGACAGCACGAGAGATCAGGATTGGCTCGTAAATGCGCTCACTGCGGCAAATTTGCCCACCTTGTGTTGTTTGCTCGTGCACCTAACGGGCGATCGCAGCTGGATCGAGGGCGAATTTGTTCCGTCGCGCACCCGTGGCCTGGATGATAATGACAGCGGTGGCTTCTCCCTGGGCGTGAAGCAAAAAATCCGGGATGCTGCTTATGTAGCATTGACCGACTGGTTATCCGGAAAAAGCCCCGCACTTCCGAATCCGACGGATGAATTGCTCGTTGAGATGATGAGCGCTTCGCTGGGCGAAGTCGTGCCGCAATCATATGCACCAATGATCCGTAAGGACTTGGCGTTAAGCGAAAACTCCGTTGCGTCCCCGATAAGTACGCCGGCGAATTCCGATTTCTGCGCCTTAATTATCGGAGCTGGAATTTCCGGCCTATGCGCGGCGATAGAGTTCGAAGGTGCAGGCATCCCCTACACTATAGTTGAGCGTCACAATGACCTGGGCGGTGTATGGTTTGAAAATCGATATCCCGGCGCGGCATGTGATGTTCCGAGTTATTTATATTCATTTTCATTCGCCGCATACGACTGGTCAAGATTTTTTGCTGGCAGCAGCGAGATCCATAATTATCTAGAGAGCGTAGCAGACAGGTACGACATTCGTCGCCACATTCGTTTTGGTCTCGAAGTTGTCGAAGCCCGCTTTGACGAGATTTCCGGAAAATGGGAAACCAGTCTAATCGATGCAAACGGCACACAGCAGCTGATGAGCGCTAATCTTTTGATCAGTGGGGTTGGTGCATTTAACAAGCCTAGACTGCCCAATATCCCGGGGCTGGCAGACTTCAAGGGACCAAGCGTCCACACTGCCTGCTACCCCGAGGAAGGCATAGATCTTGAGGGGCGGAACGTAATTTTGATCGGAAATGGCGCAAGTGCCATGCAAGTTGCGCCCGCGATCGCCGACAAAGTCGCTTCGCTCACCATTGTACAACGCACGCCACAATGGGCTGCACCATTCCCAAAGTTCGGTCAGGACATCCCTGGCTCCTTAAGACGTTTGTTGATTGAAGTACCGCTGTATCGGTTGTGGTATCGGCTGCGGCTCAGCTGGGCCTTTAACGACAAGCTATACGAAGCTTTGCAGCAGGACACTTCTTGGGACGGTGGTGGTCGATCGATCAATGCCATTAACGACGCGCATCGCGTAAGTTTAGAGGCATACATCAAGTCAGAACTTGGCAGTGCCATAAACCTCCTGCCGGAGGTTTTGCCCGGCTATCCGCCCTTTGGAAAACGTATGCTTTTAGACAATGGTTGGTTCCGCACTATGGCGCAAAAGAAAGTCAAACTCGTCACCGGCTCTGTTGTAGAAGCGCACGCCACTGGCGTCACTACAACTGACGGTAAGAAACACGAGGCAGATGTTTTAATATGGGCAACCGGGTTTGATGTCGTAAATCTTCTAGCTCCAATGAAGGTCATAGGCCTCGGCGGCCGCGAGCTTCATGATGATTGGAACGGGGACGACGCGCGCGCCTATTTAGGGACAGTTGTGCCTGGTTATCCCAATTTCTTCTGCCTGTACGGACCGAACACGCAGTTTGGTCATGGTGGCAGTCTTATAACCGTGCTTGAACGACAGATGCATTATGTCATGTCACTGGTTCGTCAAATGCTTGAAAAGGGAGCCACCCAGATCGAAGTCGATAAGCACGTTCATGATGCGTATAATGAGAAGGTAGACAGCACGCACGCACGCATGGTCTGGACCTATCCCGGAGTTGAAACTTATTATAAGAATTCAAAAGGCCGTGTGGTTGTTAACAATCCTTTTCGGATCCTCGAATATTGGCAAATGACAGAGACGGCTGATCTGACCGAGTTTAAATTGGGGCGATATGCGCTCGACCCTACCGAAACTGCAGTGGCTTGAACGATGTCGGATCCCGTTGAAATTCAACAACTCGATGGAGTTTTGATTATTGCGATAAACCGACCGCTTCAACGCAACGCGGTTAACAGAGCAGTGTCGCTTGCCATCGCAGCCGCCGTCGACCGGCTAGAATCTGACCCTGAACTGCGTGTTGGCATTATAACTGGTCATGGTGGGTATTTTTGCGCAGGCATGGACTTAAAGGCGTTCGCGGATGGCGAGCGGCCGGAAATTGAAGGAAGAGGCTTTGCAGGCTTAACCGAAGCGCCGCCGGAAAAACCTCTAATTGCTGCTGTAGAAGGCTTTGCCTTAGCTGGTGGGTGTGAACTGGCACTCACATGTGATCTGATTGTGGCGGCAGAAACTGCTTGGTTCGGATTGCCAGAAGTTCAACGGGGACTGGTGGCAGGTTCAGGTGGCCTTGTCCGTTTACCGCGCCGGATTCCGGAAGCAATCGCGCTTGAATATGCCCTGACCGGAGAGCGAATGGATGCCAATACTGCCCACAAATGGGGGTTGGTGAACCGGGTAACAAAGGAAGGGGCTGCACTGGATGGGGCATTAGCGCTGGCCAAGGCGATAACTGCCAACGCGCCGCTCAGTGTTGCAATGACAAAGCGTATTGTTCGTGAAGCCCCGAATTGGCCAGAGGCCGACATTTGGACGTTGCAACGACCATTAGTAGATTTAGTTATCGGATCAGAAGACGCTCTTGAGGGCGCTCGGGCATTCTCGGAAAAGCGCGCTCCTCAGTGGAAAGGCCGTTGATGAAACACGTCGCAGTAGTTGGAGGCGGCACAATGGGTGTCGGCATTGCATATGTATCAGCCATGGCGGGTGCGACAGTGACGGTTGTGGAGCCCGATCAATCTCGTGCATTGGCATTTAACCGCACTGTCGATGATACTGTTCTGTCGTCCATCGCGCGCGGCAAAATGGACGCGGCAGGCGGCGATGCGCTTCGTTCCCGAATTGAGCGCGTGACGACGGTTGAACAAGTACCACTGGCCGCAGATGTCGCGATAGAAACGGTATCTGAAAAACTGGAACTCAAACTTGAAGTATTGGCTGCCGTGTCAGCACGTGCGCCAAAATTGATTGGTAGCAATACAAGTGCAATGTCGATTGATCGGCTCTCACACGCGTTGCCCGATCCAACCATATTTTTGGGAATGCACTTTTTCAATCCCGTGTGGTCGCTACCTCTGGTCGAATTAGTGCGAGGCCAATACACTTCGGAAGCGTCCCTCATCGAGGCCCGGCATTTTGTCGAATGGCTTGGC
>Ga0247843_1008922_pt1 | contig 11429 bp, 1 predicted proteins | sample LaCruzMarch2017__FD_192420 | JGI IMG/M metagenome (GOLD analysis project Ga0247843, IMG submission 192420) | Freshwater microbial communities from meromictic Lake La Cruz, Castile-La Mancha, Spain - LaCruzMarch2017_8m | ecosystem: Environmental > Aquatic > Freshwater > Lake | place: Spain...
CCCGCCTCAGCGGCCAGCATCGCATTTGGAAAAGCGCGGGCAAAATCCACTTTTTGACCATACTCACCAAAAAAGAAGATTTTTGCCAACACAATTTGGGCTGGCTTGATCCCTTCGTTTGCTGAAGCTTGCAATAATTCAATGCCCTTTTCAATATCGACTGGACCACCAATGCCCAAGATCAAAAACCTCCCATAGTTGAATTTCGCTTTCGAGAGACCAGCGGAAGCCGCCTTTTCAAACCATTCACGAGCCTTGGTTTGGTTCTCGGCCACGCCTTCTCCCTTGCCGTAAAGATTTCCGAGTCGATTGGCCGCCTCTGCATTACCGGCAGCCGCAGCTTGGGCGAGATACATCACAGCAAGCTGAGCATTGCCTGGATTGTTGGTGTTGCCCAGAAGCGAGCTTGCTTTGTTTAGGAGAGTTTCTGGATCGGGCACCTGCTCCTCGCTTACGGATGGATTTTGTTCCTCTGCAAGAATTGGTTGCGTTGAAAATGACAGGATAGCAAATGATAGGAAGCAGATTATCTTCTGCCTGGTGCGGTTGGATGGTTTTTGGTTTAGCATAAAATTTACATACTTTTTAACATTAAAAAGCTAGTGTGTTAGGAAACAAATTTCATTGTTTTTGAGGCACAATATCCATTGCCTTGTGCAGCAATTGATTCAAAAGTGTATTTTCGGGATACTCAGTCAGAGCGGTCTGAAGAATGCGGACCGCACTTTGAGATTGTCCAGCATCGAGGCGGTAAATTGCCTGCGCAATCAAGGAATCCAAGCGAGTCTGATCGGGAACGATTTCAAAAAGTGAGACAGATTCCTCCTCCAACTCAAAATTCGGAGGAATGGGATAGAACAATGGTCGGACCCATTGTGGCATCTCCTCATCCTTAAGGAGTCGTGATACAAAGATATCTCCAGAAGGAGTTCCTGTCTCCATTCCATTTAACGCAGCGTAATCCTTGCTAAATTCATCCCAAGAAAAGAGAAGGATGTGTGTAATATGCCGTGAGAGAAGTTTTTGTTTTGCAATATCTGCCGAAGGGGCGGAAAAAATATCTGCCGCGGCTTTGAGCCCCGTCATATTTTCCCAATAGAGGGAGCCAATAACGCGTGCTTGGCTGTAATAGGCCAAGTCTGTAGAAGTCGTGGGACCGGAAAGAATGACTGGCAGCCGACTCGGGTTGGCCCGTAGAATACGATGAACGACATCGCGGGCAATGACATTCGGAAGCAAATCTTTTGGAATATCATTATTTTTAGCTAACCAATTCATCGTATTTCTAAAAGTCATGTATGGCATTATCAATATTGCTATTACACTGAGCAGAGAAACGAGCCAGGTCGTCCATTTTTTGGGAAATGGCCAATGATTTTTATCTTGCCTCAAGGCAAATAGCACCGTTAGCAAAAGGCACCAGAAAAAGAGTGCGATCCCCAACCAGCGAACTTGTTTTAAAGCAAGTCCAAACATGAAAGCTGCGGGAAAGAGGACAATTGCTATCGAAGCCAAACTGAATACGGACAGGCGTTGCTGGACAAATAAGAATCCTATGCGTAGCAAAACAATGAATGGAACAATGAAAGTCATGAAAAGCAAAATCCCAATTGCACGGCCTTCCAGAGCTTTTAAGAGGTGTTGAAACTCTCCGATGTGTTCATTGTGAAGTGCGAGGAGGAATCGATCCGCAACCCAGAAAAACTCATGGGCTTTCCATAAAATAAGGAGGATGGGCAGAAGCACAAAAACGAGACATGCACAAAGGCGGGCCAGATCAAAAGGGTTCTTGTTGAAAAACGGCTTCCCGGAAAACCATGAAATCGTGCGCGATAGAATCTCCGCCCCTCCGAGCCACGCCATAGAGTAGAGAGGATGATTCACTTCCAGCCTCCACCCCATGTGGTTGGGAAAGTATTCCAGCAAGTAAAAGCAGAGTGAGGCGATACATCCTGAACGCCCCCAAGTGAGCCAGAGGCTGGGTTCCAGAGTCTCGGACTTTCTGAGTAGCCAACCACCTGCAAGTCCTCCAATGGCTACTCCAACCAGAACGGGAATTTCCGTGGCAGCACTGATCCATAGCGCGGCAGCGCCAAACACTCCCGAGGCAATGAACCAGCGCCTTGCTTGCTTCTCGGTAGGCAAAACAGCTTCTTGGACGGCAGCAAGATCGATTGATTTCTTCTTTGATTTTGCTCTTGCGACGCATCCCGCTCCCCCGATGAGCAAATAAAGTATGCTCATCATGGAAAACCATCCCACAAGACCATGATGGTCGAAATTCCCAGCTTTAAATAGCTCAAATACCGAGGAGCATGTGCCCAGAATCAAAACTCCAAAACTCGCGGTGATCCAGCCATATTTTTGCTGGAGAAAGCCTCCATAAATCCCAAGAAGCGTGAGCCAGAGAATGGGGCCAACATAAAGAGCGGCCAGCGGCACACAATCCAAAATTGGCTTGTTGGAGCAGAGCGAGATCAAGTAGGCAAATCCTGCCAGCAACCATATCGGGCCGGAACTCCAGTGAACTTCGCGACCATGCGGGCTGTTATCAATTTCTGTGTATCTCACACGAAAAAATCCCTTTCGGATCAGCTCCTCTGTGTGAATGATCCACCATTTACCGTCTATGCCTGAAACGGGAAGAACAAGCTCCCTTTCTTTTGCACCTGCGGGAACCGGAAGTATGCCGACTTGGTGTTCGGAGAGATTGAGGCGGGTCGCATTCCAAAATGTGTTTGATACCACCCATGTATCAGCAAAAACAAAAAATGCTAAAATTCCTAAGCAGCAAGCAAAAAAAATGACAGGCGGTATTTTACCCTTCATCGCCGCCGCCGTAGCCTAAAATTTCCACAGTTATGAGAGAAGGGGATTCGACAATTTCTTGGGAAGGTCGGGAGCCTTGATTGGCAACGGATTCTGCAGCACTGGATGTTGCGGCAGTTGAGCTGGATCCCGAGGCTAGTCCTCCTACATTTGGGGCGGCGGCCACAGGCGCTGATGGAACACCAGTGGAGGTGCCTCCGGCAGAGATGTTATCGGCATTTAAAACAACTGCAGCAGCAATTTTAATATTTCCCGTCGCCTGAATTCCCGCATCTCCTGCATCAACAGTGCCCTCCGGGGCAATCAAGTTGACATCACCCGGCTCGACACCTTCGACGGACGCCAAGACACCAATACCTCCACCGGTCGCAAGCCCACCCAAGTCTGTCGCAACATCCGCACTCGTGGTATCGATGACAACGCGGGTTGGAGGAGCTGTTACAACCGTTTTTGGGGATGTTCCCGCAGCTATATCACCGGTCGATGACCAAATTGTCATATCTCCTCCGCGAAGTGTGAAAATACGAGTCCTGCCAATGTCCACATTTCCGTTTGTAAATATGGATACTTCACCTCCATATTCGGTTACAATTCCAGGAGGAAGCGTCGGATTGCCAAAGATGTCTGATGCCATAGTGAGGCCACCAGTTGGGGCTGCAATGGTGATCGATCCACCGGTGGATGTTCGAATATCGCGAGCTCGCGTAAAAATTTCCGCAGCGCCTGTTACACTGCCAAATACACTATCAATCGTAGAGTAACCCAATTCATAGGATCCAGTTGTCTCGGATTCCACCCCCGCTTGCCTGAGAAGTGAGAAGAAATTTTTTAGTCCACCAATGAAGATCATCTCTTGGGAATTTATGCCGCCTTTACCGGTGATACCCGATGAAACATTCTTGAGGTTCAGATTGCTGCCCGATAGGCCAAGTGCTGGACCCCCTATGGAGTTTTGAATGCCGGCGATTGTAATAATTGAAGCTCCATCAAAAGGCAAGAAGGGGTTGCGGTAGTTCCCGATACTGGTTATTCCCACACCTGTGCCATCTTTATAGTTCGGCCCAGTCCCCAAGTCCAAATTTCGCCCTGCCAAAACTTCCAAGTAACCAGGCCCGTTGATTTGAATATCTCCAGCAATAATTTTTGATGGGATATATTTGTCCGATGAATCTTTGAGAACCGTATCCTCCAAGGTATCAACAAAGAGATTACCTCGACTGAGGTCGTCGGCAAAGGCTCTTCGCGCGGCATTGGCGTTGTATGGGATAATGTCGCGAGCAGCGGAAATAATGGAAACATCATCGCTTTTCAAGTTTTGAATATAAAATGAAATATCCGTAATATCATTGCCAGATAGTATTTGTGATGGCTTTGCTGAAAATAGAGTGAGGCCTGTGATATCTCCTTCGACTCCATAAAATTTGGCTGGGCTCGTGCTTCCAGAGTATGCGGATGTTTGCGCATGTAGGGATCTTTTGAGATCAATGCTCGAGGCCGCTCCGATGTAGGAGCCAGTCTCCTTGAACGAGGAGTCGATCGGAGCAAGAAATGCTGTGGTTGGAGTGCTGTTCAATTCGCTTGAAAACCTGCCCTTGAGGCTTTGATATGAGTAAGGGTTCCGTATTCCGGGACTCAAAGCAGGGTCCGAATCGGAAAGATTGATCTTCGTGCTGGCCCAGGCAAGAACGCTTGTGGCTGGGCTACCTGTCGTCGTTCTCCCAGCAGGGTTGATACCAGTGATACTGCCCGAGGCTGCAACTTCGAGTGAGCCAATTGATGACGGGAACATATTGAGCAAGCCAACAAATCCCACATCGCCCGAGAATGCCGTCGCGCTGAAGGAGGGCGGGGCAATGCTGAGCGCCGTGTCAAATAAGGCAGAGGCTACAGATGTTTCTGCAATGCGTATCCAAGGTTGTGTGGTTGAAGCCCGTCCCGAAGCAGAATAACCGGAATTTTGTTGATCAATCCACGCTCCGAATATGTTGCGTGGGTTGGTTGTTCTTGGAAGAACCGTTGCAAGTTGGAACATGATGCCTCCTCCAAATGATGATACTTTCAAACCACTGTCCGCGCCGTAAGTTTGGAAGTAGGTTTTATACCAAAACTTGTTGTTAAGACCTTGGGGCATGAGATTAACATTCATCGTTGGACCAAGCAGAATGTTGCCTTGAGCCGCAACATCAAATTGAGATCTGCCAACAAGGAGTGTTGTGGGCAAGCGATTGGAGGGGTCTGTTCCTGAGATTGCTCTCGCTGAGTTTGTAGTAATTTGGTTGCCAGCTTTTAAAGTTCCCTTTCCTTTCTCGACATAGTAAATGCCACCATCAATATTTCGACCAGTTCTTACCAAAAGATTTCCGCCTCCATACTCAAGTGTTCTTGCTTGATCGGCTTGAATATTGCTGCCACTTAGGTTGAAGCTTTCTGTTCTGGCGTTGGTGGGAATGAAGGCATCGGTGTTTATGATGTCACGCCCAGCGAGCAAGGCGATATCGCCGCCACCGAGTGCACCAATTCCCTCAAAAAAGTTGCTGTAATCAATCCACCAAGCCGTTGATGCAGAAGCATCAACTTTGTATTCTGTGTAAAGTCCGGTTGCGCCGAAGGTCCCCGATGTTGAATCGACATTGCCACGACGATACATCCAGTTTGTGGGAATTTGGCGAGAGCTATCGGTTACTACTGCGCCTCCGACGCGATTCACCCTGCGTAAATCCGACTGCGCTTGGATGGAGATGCTTCCACCCGCCATCGCCCACTGTGCAGGGTAAATTTGTTGGATATTTCCCAAGTCTCCTTGACCCGGGTGGTTTGCGCCATCAAACTCTAATTGTGGAAGTGAAAAGTCGTCCGTTGTGGCAGAATATATTTTTGTTGGCGTTGGTATGGCAACTCCAGCTGTGTAGATTGAGGCAAATGCATTGCGGAGTTGAACATCCCTCGCTGCTGCGATATCGATGCGTCCAGTTCCTGTTCTTACTACCTGGAAACGGCTGTTTGAACCATTTGGCGATATGGCTTTGGCGGTCTCCGCAGCAGACCCAGAACCGCCTAAAGTTCCCGTATAGAAATTACCAACTCGAATCGACCCCGAGTCGCTGTTGCTGGCAAAAGCCGAAAGTGGGCGCACACTGCTAAATGAGGTTGACGTCAAGTCTGCACCTGCCACAAGTCGATATGACCAAGATTGTGCGTTTGCCGGTAGGGCGGTGTTAGGGTTGAGTGACATCAGGTTTGCGAGCCAGAGTTCTTGCCCTTTAGAAAGGCCCACGTCAGTCTGAGTTTGAGTATGACCTTTAAATCCATCGCTCAAAGCATTTTGGAATACAAGATCTCCAAAGGCTCGAAGGGTGAGAACCCCAGGAGATTGTTTTGTCCCATACCGATAGGAAGATAAATCCCAGTCATTTAATGGGTCTGCGCCTGTATTTCCACTTGAAGGACCAATCAGCAAGTCTCCAGTAAGATGGACGACCTCAACACCAGGACTTACGACCAATGAACGGCCGAACTCGCTGGTCGGATTTCTGCCCGCCAGCAGAGAGGTCGCCATGGTGGTCTCGCCATTCATGAATGCTACGTTATCGATGTGAAATTGATTTCTCAGAAGTGTGCTTGTTGCATAGTCGGCGCGGTTGTAGACTTGGAATCCTTCAACTATGACAGAGGAAGGGTTTAGAATATTTCCCTCAAGCGGGCTAACATTTAGGGTGGTATTGTCCACTCGTGGCGCACGAAGGTGCAAGGTTCCCGAGAACTTTCCAAGGAAGGCGCTGGAACCCACATCGCTGACGCTGCCTGGCAGGAAAGTGTCGACGCTGAGGTCGATTGTGGAATCTTTCGCTACATTCACAATTCCAGTTACATCCGAATTGCCTGTGGGGTCCACAGCGGTGTTAATCGCGCCTGCTTCAAGCCGGACGGCTCCGCCTTTTCCGGCTGAACTGAAATCCTCAGCCGAAACATCCAAGAGGGATTTGGCTTGAAGAGTCACATTCTTGCGAGCGGAGAGGGCGATATCTCCACCCGTTCGTCCAGCGGCATTGATGGTTCCCGAGACAAGAATTGACCCCTCGTCGGCAGAGAGCGAGAATTTACGAGCATTCGTTTGGCCCGTTATATCAACATTACTGGTGCGAACGCGCAAGTTTAGAGACTCTGTTAATGTATTACCCCAGAAAGCCTCGATAGCCGAGTAATTCGAAAGCTCACGAAGATCCAAGTTGAGCGAGGCGGCTACTTCTCCAGGCGCAACTGATCTAGAGATAGTTCCAGAATTTAAGAACTGACCTGCTGGTGTTGAAATGGATAAGCTGCCGGCACTTCCCCCCCCAGAATCGGCAGAAATATCAATACGGCTGGTGGATAAAAGTTCAACATCGCCAGAACTGGAAATCATCGTAACGCTACCGGCATTGGCGTAACGGGTTAAGTCATAAAATTTCTTTGCAGATCCTGCCACACTAATTTGTCCACCAACAGAAATGCTGCCGCCGGTAGCTTGAAGCGTGACAGAACCGCTTGGCAATGTGATCGCTGTATTTGCGGCAATGGAAGCGGCGGTGAATGTCAGCGTAGCTCCCAAGCCACCCGAGAAGGCTTTTTGAGCTTCCGAATCGAGGGAGAGTGATTTGGCAGATACGAAGCCATAAGACACTCCTTGAGTGGCGCTAATATTGGGCGTCAATATTTCAAGTGCACCTGCCACGTTCAGTTTTCCATTTCCGGATGAAATGACACCTTGTGAGGCGGTTACATGCAATTTTTCATAGCCTGATACACTAAAGTCGTTATCCCCCAATTTAAGATTGGCAGTTTCCAGACGGATTATTCCCGAAAGTGGCAGTGCCGGTGCAGTGAGAGATTTACTGAGGGCAGGGTTGGCGATTTCAATTTCTTGAGCCGAGAAGGCCACATCGCCTCGATTAATGCCTCGGATTCCCGAGGCTGAGATTCTAAGTTTACCAAGGTCTTGGCCTCCGAAATTTCCGCCGCCATAAACATCAATTGTTCGATAGCTTAAAAGGTTGAGAATCTCAATTAAGCGACTGCTCTTGGGCACGCCAGTCAGCACAAGATGAGAGTCAACCTCGCTTCCAGTGAGCGTTTCAGCACTGGCGCTTGGTATAATGCTGATTTGGCCGCTTCCCATAGTCAAATTCGAAGCATCCAAAATAGCGTTTGGGTTTACAAGGGTTGAAAATGTGGAATCAATAATGAGTCCACGGCCAGAAATTTTTGCTCCCGCGTCCACTGAAACAATGGGCCTGATGCTATCCGTGAATGAGGCGCGAGAATAAGAGGCTTGAGCATTATCGCTGACTCTTAAAAGAGCACTCTCTCCATTTTGAGTTGATGAAACTTTTGATAGAATCAGATTTTCAGAACTTGTTGTTTGAAGTCCTGAAGACTTCAATTGCGAGCCACTCGTGACCGAAAGGCTTGACTTTGCGACGAGAATGATTTCAGGCACCGCAAGCGAGGATCCGCTGTTGTTGATTATCACGGAATTGGCGCGCACATTCACCTCTGTTCCTGATGAAGTATAGCGGCGCAAACCACCAACCAGGAGACTTTCAGCATCCATCGAATTCAAGACGGAGTCCTCAATAACCACGGTTGCCTCTTGCGGAGCTGAGGTTGAGCGACCTTTAATGAAAATGTCTGAATCGCTGCTAATGTCGATTTTTGCACCACGGCCCCCCAGCGAGGCGCTAGAAAATACCTTTCCCTCAAGCTTGAGGGCGGAATTTCCATGAAAAGCAAGGTATCCGGAATCAATAGGAAGCTCCTGTATTGTATCGGTATCGAGCCTTACCGCCGCCTGTCGAATGAAGTCGTTCGCAAGATAAGTCTGATATTCTGCGCGACCACTCACAACACTGGAAGGCGCAATTTCAAAGAGGGATCGGATACCAAGCGGTTCAACAAGCCTAAATGAATTTGTGGCAATTCCGCTGGCGAGAGAGGTTCCTTCTGCCGTGCTGTAACTGGCAAATGTTCCGCTTGATTTGCTATCGACGCGGAATCCACTGGTTGATAACGAACCGGATGTCGTTGAAAAGTTCGAAAATCTTCCACTGCTTTTAGGGGTGATCAGGTAGGCTCCCGGCAGTATTCCATACCGCCTTGGGAGTAATGTGTATGTTCCCGCCTTTAGACTATCCATGCCATCAATTTGAATCTGATCACCGATTTTGAGGCTTGTGCTTGTGTATCCGGGATCTCCTCCCAGATCGCCGGCAGTTCCATCTGCATTGGAGTTATAAATAATACTCGGTGCATACTTTGCTGTATATCCTGGTAGAATTGCATAAGACTCTGCAATTGGGAGCCAGTAGATACTGCCAGCACCTGGGATGGGAGGGTTCGGCGTTACTCCACTTGATGTTGAACCTAGGTTTGAAGCGCCAGAGTAGGTCTTTCGCGCTATGCCAAGAGAGGAATCGGTAAAGTCATCTGGATCAATTGATCGTCGAGCGGACCATGTCTTCCCCCCATAGCTCACCAAATCACCAGCTTGGTATTCAGTTAATGAGCTCCAGTTAGCCCCGGCAGAGTCGCCCAACAGATCATGGCTGCCGCCCGTTCCTGAGACCCATCTATAGGCAAGAAGGTCGCCCCCACCGCGAATGTCAACTACAGATCCCTGCTGGGTGTCTACAGCACGGCCCATGATAGCGACTTTTTTTTGTGGAAGACCACTGGTAGTAATATTTTGTCCGCGTGGGTCATACCATGACAAACCGTCTGGACTGATGCCAAAGGGCAAAACGATTGGAACACCTGTAGTCGGATCTATAGCAGATACAGAGGTTAGACTCTTCGGTCCCAGAATAACCGATCGTGTCTTTGGAGTGATGAGATTTGTGCCGACAACTGAGTTCGATGGCGAATCGAATGACGGGGTGGATAGATTCCAGTCAGTTCCATCCCAGCCAAGAGAAATTGAGCCAAAAGGGGCCTTCAGAGTGCCATCTTGTTTTATAACAGAGGCAAAAATATTGATGCTTGATCCTGCCGAGTAGGGAGTTGGTCTGGTGCCAAGACTTTCAATTGTTACAGAACCTTCACGAGGTGAACCCCCAGCGGCGTTATAATCGTAAGCAAAAATACTGAAATTTAAAAGAGTTGGGGCGTAAATCTGACCTGCTGCCATCTCAATGTCTCCAGCTACTGAGACGACTCCACCGCCACGGATGTCCCCATCTCGTGCTGTAAATGAAACCTTCCCCGTGTTTTCGAAAACTGATGTCCCGATGTCAATGAGGTTTGCAGCAAAATTGAACTGACCTGAGGAGCTATATGTTGGAGTCGGGAGATACTCTACAGCAGCGTTATCCACGAGTTTCTTGAACGAAGGAATTTGAGTTGTCGCAGCGGTTGGTTCTCTAAAGCGCTGCCCCACAAACAAGTAATTCGCTGTGAGATTGACGGTAGAATCTGTTCGTATCACTCCGCCGGCTGCTACCCTCAAACTCCCTGGCGCTGATATTGAGACAGGGCCTCGAAATTCCACATTTCCACCAAATGGAAGATTTAAATTCTCAAGAAACTTGTAACCAAGATCCAATGATGAAAAACCACCTTCGCGGAAGGAATCCGCAGCGAAGTAACCCATGGCAGTGATAGGGTCTCCTTTGGAATATGTTATGTTATTCTGAACAACATTATCTAAATATTTGACTTTAATCCCGACTCCGCGTTTGGAATCAGCTAAAGCAAGGGATGGGGTTGATTGGGTTACAACCATGTTGATGTCCGCGCTTGTTGGAACTGCAGTCGAATTTGGCGGATAAAAGCGACCGGAGAAAATAGAAAGCGTCCCCCCCGAAGCGTTTAATCCGCCAGCTTTACCTAAAATTTTTGCATCGCTGAAAAGCATTTGCGAACCGTGAAGTTCCAAAAGTCCCCCATTGGTTTGCAGTTCGGTTGTAACAAATTGTCTGCCATAGGGCAGAGTGGTGAGACCTGAGGATGCAGGAATTGATGCGCCTTTAGCACTGGAAAGTTGCAAAGGATGCAAGTCGAAGAGAGCGTGACTTCCAGAAACATCCAATAAGGCGCCCGCTTCGGTCACAATGTTTCCATCGATGCTGATTCTTCCTCCAGAATAGATGGAGCCAAGTCGTCGACCGAACGCGTCAAAAGAGTAAACTGGTTTACCAGCAACAGAAATACTCGCTTCTTTTGATAAATATATTGTTGGTAGAGGGTAATTTAAAGCACTTTTTTCGACATCAGATAAACGGAATTCGCCTCTGGAAAAAATGGCCACTGTGCCTCCGGGTGCTTGAATTGAACCACCAATTGATATTGTATCTGCGAGTTTGCTGCTCAGGTTTTCATCTGTGCCAAATAAGACACTTGCTCCGGCATCCGTGCGAATTTTGCTACCATTTTCCATCACAATATCGCCCCGAGCTTCGATAAAGTCTGTTGTGAACGGGTCATCCGCACCAGTTGCTGCGAACTTGATGCTGACTGGTTTACGCTCTCCTTCGCGTTTTAAGATTCGTTCAAATGCCAATTTGCCATTTGACTTGAGAATTGGGGCTAATAGGAATTGTTCTGCAACGGGTTCCAAGATTGAATTC
>Ga0247843_1008926_pt1 | contig 11425 bp, 7 predicted proteins | sample LaCruzMarch2017__FD_192420 | JGI IMG/M metagenome (GOLD analysis project Ga0247843, IMG submission 192420) | Freshwater microbial communities from meromictic Lake La Cruz, Castile-La Mancha, Spain - LaCruzMarch2017_8m | ecosystem: Environmental > Aquatic > Freshwater > Lake | place: Spain...
TATGAGGGCAGGCATGGAGCTGGTATCGATTGATGGGGAGAAATGCGTAACGATTCCACAGACCAGCGCCTTGCTTAAAACGAAGGAAGGCCAATTGACGATTGTGGCCAAAGCAGCAACGACAACAAGGACAAAAACAACCACGGCAACAACGACGACGACAACGAAGGTTGGGATGAGGAGAACGACGACTGCAACGAAAAAGGCGGCTGCGTCTATAGCAACGAAGAAGATACCCACCACGACGAAATTTCTATCGAGTGTAAGGACTACATCAACGGGTTGTGATGATGATAATGACGATGAAAGTGACAGTGACGACGATCCATTTGCTGACCTGTCGCCTTTCGCTGGATCAAAAAAGCGAAGAAAATTAGCCTATTCATGTGATGATGATGATGATGATGATGATGATGATGATTTGGATGGCAGCGATGTTACGTCTGGTGGGTACACTTCGACTTCGGAATATAGCAAAAATGCCAAATACGAGGGGAAACGAAATAATCCCATGGTCATGACAAACCCCAATAAAAGTGGCCATGATGAAGACGACACAGTATCCATCAATTGCAAAGGAGTAGGGCGATTTATGCCCGGTCAGCATGTATGGGTTAATTTGGGTAGTAAAGAATCACACGCCGCGGTGATTCATTCTATTGTTGATGCCACAGAGGTGATTGTCAAATGGCCAATTGCATGCACGTACGAGAAATTTCCAATAGTTGTATTAGAGCTCATGTTTGATCATTCGATAAATGGTGCTGAAGTTCCTTCAAAATATAGTAAGAGAAGTAGAAAGAAAACAGACATGTACGCACCAATCATTGATGATAGAACAAAGCTTACGGAGGAGCAAGTAGTAGTAGAAGAAGAATATCTGTCTGATGAAGGGGAGACAGGGACGGCTATGAAAGGATTCAGTGTAAATGCTAGTTCCACCAAGAAGAGTTCACAGGAACTAAAGGAATGGAATGAAGAATCTACTGAGCCTACAACAAAGCGGCACGAGACCCTGGAAGGCAGTGAACAGCAGGAGAAGAAAGGACGGGGGGGAAAGCGCAATCTAGGTCGAGGCTGGACAAAAGGCTTGCTGCCGGGTAGCAAAAGTGTATGCTGGATGTCGCCAGACGCAAAAATCAAGTTTAGCAGCTGGGAGGCAGCACGTAAATTCGAGGAGCTACGTAAACAGTTTGATTACAATGAGTCTCTGGCATGGAATGAGCACTTACGAGTGTCAGCCGGGGTTGCAGATCCCCGATTTCAATTTTCAGCTGTTCATAGTGATACACAAGTCACCAATAAGGCAAGTGCGAAAATAAGTCATGGGACATTATCATCTGACACTAACGGCGATAGTACTGATCATTCAGATAAGAATGAACGCTCTGTTGATCATCTCATTGGTGCAACTATTTACGTGTCTGATGGAAAATTCAGGGGAAAATCTGGAACACTGGAGGAACGAGGGTTCGGAGGCTGGTGTACTATCTCAGGCATACCCAAGAGAATCAAGATTAATTCATGCTCAATCGTAAATGATGGCAAGATCGATCTTAAGGCAGCTCGAGCAATGCAACGTTTTATGCCTCCTGTCATGACGCCTAGTCAAATGGCAAAGGCTCCAGCAAGCACAGATAATAGTGCGATCACCCCTATTGAACCACCCAATGACTTCCATGAGGGTCAGCATGTTCTTGTCATGGACGGAAAAACAGAATATCAAGCAGTAATTGTGTCTATCGATAGTCCTAAGAAATATAAACGACGGATGGCAACAGTCCGCTGGTCGACCTGGAAAGGGCGAACTGACGAGGTAAAAGTTACAAACATTCGCCCGATGTTTTCCTTCGAATCCTTTTTGGATCCACCAGGGCAATCAACTATCAAACGAAATCGAATACAAACAGATAGGCTGAGTATAGTGCCTGGCTCCAATACTTATGTCGGGACTACTATCGACAGCGAGCGATGCAACAGTCTTGTCTCAAAAAGAAAGTCTCACGAGGATCCTCCAGGTCAGTCAACTGTCAAACGAAAACGAATACAAACAGATAGGCTGAGTGTAGTGTCTGGCTCCAAATCTTATTTTGGGACAACTATCGACAGCAAGCAATGCAACAGACCTGTCTCAAAAAGAAAATCTCACGAGAGAGTGGACAAAATGAATATATGTAATGTGAAGAATGCAAGGAAGATTTACACGTCATCGGACGGAGCTGGCTGGAAGAAAAGACGATACAAAGATCAGTGTTTCTTTGATCAAGTTGGCAAGTTGAAGGCGTTCAAAATGAAGCATGGACACTTGAATATCAGCTCAGTGCGGGATAAACACATGTATAACTTCTGCCATTATTTTAGAACTGCAAGAAGAGAAATCATTTCTGGACAAGAAAGCGACAAAATATTGACACAAGAGCGGATTGCAGCGTTAGATGCAATTGGGTTTGACTGGAAGCTGTCGCCGGCTACATCTTCTTCTGCAGTTCGAAATACGTGTCAACCGCCTGAAGAATTTAGGCGGAAGCGGGGGCGTCCAACAAAAGCAAGGAAAGAGAGTCAATACAGAGATTTCTTTGATCGAGTTGACGACTTGAAATCGTTCAAAATGAAGCATGGCCATTTGAATATTAATCATACGAAGAATAAAAGCATGTATAAATTCTGCTATAATGTCAGAAATGCAAGAAGAGACATTATGTCTGGAAAAGGGAGCATCATGTTATTGACAAAAGATCGGATTGCAGCGTTAGATGCTATCGGGTTTGACTGGAATTTGTCACCTTCTTCTGGTCAACCACGGAAGCGGGGGCGTCCTAGTTCAGGCACTACTACAACAAAAACAATGAAGAAGATGAAAAACAATCTACGAAAATGCAAAGAAGAGGAAGTAGAGTTGGATGGTGTGAATGAAAATGAGTATAACTCTCTCTGGAATTATTACATGGAGCAAAGTGTACGTGAGAACGAGGAACTTTTGGGATGCGGCATACAGCTCCGTAGGAAAGTGGTGTGCTGTAATTTACTTCGCTCGAATAATGATGTCTTTCGTAAGGAAGTTCACAAAAAGATAATGATTCTTAAAGCGGGTGGGAGAAAAATTGATATTCTCAGGATTCTTAAACTTATGAAGGAATATGATTCTGGTGAGCTCCCCAAACCAGATCTGTACAAACTCATGGACGAAATTCTCGGTCAGCAAACTGCTATCGACGATGAATTAGAAATACTTGATCTTCTCGAATCTTCAGATGATCAGCACATGATATCTATTGCTGGAGATGGGCAACACCCGGGGTATAATTTTGAGCTTGACGATAGTGATTCTGTAGGACGTGTTATACGACCGAACATAGACTGCAAGTTAGCAGGAACAAATTACGCGGAAGAAATGGCAGAGGATCTAGCAGAAAGACTACTGGGTTCCAAGAAAGTGATAAACCCATGTCACCAATATCAACAGATGGAGACAATCAATCTTACAGAGGATGATGATTTGGACTTAAACACATCACATGAAAAACCAGGCAAAGAGAAGTGTACTCGGAAACATACATCCTCTGCTACAAATGCTAGTGTTGATGATAGGACTAATGGCCAGAGTCAGAGCGCCAATATTCGACACAGTAACTTTGTTGATCTCAGCCAGAATGAAGATACAGACGAAGTGCCCTTTGAGTTGGTAACTATATGTAATTAATCGGGGGAGCACAAGTTTGATGCACGTATAAATATGTCAGACACACGCAGCGCATCTAAGTAGCAAACATTTACAAAGATGCAATTGCTAATCTAATCACTTCCTCTAATACTAGATGTTTAAGCTAAATTTAAGGGCACATCATTTAGCCACTCTTCTCTTATCTGTGTTGCTCCTCGAATGTACAGTCTAGTTGTGTGGAGAAGATCTGTGTAAACTACACATTTTGGGGCTGGATTCCTTCCGAAAAGACTCGACGATGGATGGATGGATACGATCGTCCCCCCAATTTTCGTTTTGTAATGACCACGTGACGGAATCATTCCAGATCCTTTGTGTCGGTAATTCTTCTTCTCTGGCAACTGGCCAGGATTTGGCAGCCTCGTTGCCACTTGGAGGAATAATCCAGCACAGATGCATCTGTAAAATATTGTCATTTCAGAGCTACATGATGTATTGACATCCATTCCTACGCGAGAACACAATTCGGTAAGTTGAGACCGGACATCATGCGCTCGCGTCAATGCTCTGCTGTTGATAAAGTTTTGCATGCACCATTCATTGTGTGATAACTTCGCAGCTGATGTGTTCTTGCCACTACTGTGCTTTTGTTTCTTTGAATACACTGCCTCCTTCCTCCATGCATTATACACATTCAAAAGAGTCGGTAAATCTCCTTCATAACTCGCAAATCGACGATGAGCTGCAGCTCCTCTTGCAGCTAGTCCCCCTTGATCATCACCGCCACCACCTCGAGCAGGGTGATAGAATATACTCTCAGCACTCAACATAGCAACCACCGTAAGAATCTCAAAAACACATTCAAACTTTGCACTCTGCAGCAACAGATTTGCATAGATTGGATCCAGAGGAAGTTGTGCCATTTCCTTTCCGTATTTTGTGAGATTCATCGACTTGTCAATTGCGCCAAGAGCAACCAATATCTCGAATGCCTTTGATATACTCTCTGAACTTGGTGGTGTGAGAAAGCTAAAACTCCGTGGATCGTGTATACCCATACCCTTCAACTGTAATACAACTTGAGCTAAATTCACCCTTAGTATTTCAGGCACAGTCGTGTCTGCTAAATGATCGTACGAAGTTTTTGGATACAAACGTAAACAAATACCCTCGGCTACACGACCAGCACGCCCCATCCTCTGTGCTGCTTGTGCTTTGCTAATATCTGATACAACCAAGCTTTCCATACCAGTAGATGATTTATATTCCCTTGATTTGTGCTTACCGCAGTCTATGACGTAGCGTATACCATCAAGCGTCACGGATGTCTCTAAGAAGTTGTGGAAATATTGTGAAATAAGTTCAGTATACTGTTCTAGCTTCGGTCGGTGGATAACATGCAAAAGAAACCTCCGTGTGGGAATGGAACATACGCTACATAACTTACCTGCAATATTAGTTGCGAGAATGACCTTCCTCGAACACCCCTCCGGTTTAGGACGAAAAGCAAGCATTTGCTGTTCCGGTGGTAAAGACGCATACAAGACACATATCAGCACACCATTAACAATTAACGAATGTCCAGAATCAATAGATGTACCAATGCCTTTAATATTTTGCACTATATCACCCGTAGTTTTAGAGTTGTTGTTGTAATTATTATCAGTTGAGTTGTTATCATCATTCTTGAGATCTTCCAAATATCGTTTGAGAAGGGATGCAAGATTCTCAATTTCATCTTGACCAGTTAGGAATACTAATACATCACTACCATCCCCATCGGGTGTATTTTTGTATATATTAATCACAGTATTTAATGCTGCGTCTATATAGTCCTATTTGTGCGAAAAAGAGAGAGGAGGCATGTGAAGATAAGAGATTCTTTTACCACACTCAACGAAACAGTAAAAAGCAACGCATAAACTTATATACAATGCATAAAACAAAAACTTACCTCGTAGATTTGGTCAGAATGAACAACCTGTACAGGATACTGACGACCAGGGATTTTAATCATTGATGAATTAGGGAAGAATGTTCGGAATGTATCAACGTCCAACGTGGCACTCATGACACAAACTTTCAACGGTGGCAGGCCTAATGTAGCTGACATTTCCTTCATACTGATAAGTATTTCTTCATCCTTCTCGAAAGTACATGATACGTCGTCACCAACATCAACACTATTCTTTACTGTTTTTGTTTCTTGGCCACCGTCTCTTCTTGACATCCGATCCTCTTCATTATCCCCACCATCATATTGTTGTTGTTCACAGACAACTATACTCCTCGCGGTCATGGCCCTCTTCACAACACCAAACAATACATCAGTCTGTAATGATCGTTCATGTGCCTCATCTAATACAATTAATCCATACCGACATAATAATGGATCAGATATCGCCTCACGAAGTAACATTCCATCAGTTGCGTAAATTATTGATGTTGTATCAGGTCCATGTATATCCGTTGAATCATCAAATCGTACACGATGTCCGACTATTGATCCAGGTATACAGTCTAGTTCGTCACATACACGTTTGGCAAGTGTAATGGCCGCGACACGTCGAGGTTGTGTTACACATATTGTTCGTCCATACTTTCTTTGCTTCTTCTTCTTCAATGTTGTTGTTGTTTGTGTGGCAGCGATTGTTGCCTTGGCAGATTGGTTCAATAGTAAACCACTTTCATGAACATATGCTGGTATTTGTGTGGATTTACCACTTCCCGTTTCAGCCACGACTAATACAACATCATTATTGGATATCAGGTCTACAATTTCTGTACTATATTGATACACTGGCAAGCTCGTGCGTTCGTGTATAAACTTTCCTTTTAACGGCATACAGCTTAATGGATTATGCTTATTCTTCTTCGCACATCCCATGTTGACATAATTAGTAGGAACATCATCGTCGACTTCGTCAGCGCTTGGAATAATAGTGCTCGACTTTTCTCTCTTTCGTTTCTTCTTCAGCTTAGATATAACTGATGCTTCGGTTAGCCTGTTGTTGTTGCCAGCCGATATTATTGGAACGGAAGAATCATTGTTTGTTGACTTCGTCGTGGATATCGGCAACTCCTCTTCATTCACCACCACGCCAAGATCGAATGTTTCATATTCATCCATTGTACAAGGGTTTCTATACCTCGTACTACATAGTCTGCCTTGCCTTGTGTTGGTGGTCGTGGCCGTGTTTAGGCGGGAAGTCTTTCTGGTCGGGCCTGGGATTTGGCAGATTTGAGACGATTCAAACTGCCAACTATGCTTGTCATATTGCACGTGGAATTGTTGGCAACGGATCAGCTGATATGAAAGTCAATATTCTGAATGTGGAATTGGCAAAAATGGCAATCGATGCTGGTCTAAAAGTCGTATATTTTTGTTGCTAATTTGTTAAGTAATTCGGAGACATAATGTTGACTCTAAGACCACTTCTTTACCACATAAGTTGATCAACGAGCTTGACAGGCCAAGCTGCACATGTAATACTGGAGAAAGAAATGGCATAATAAATCCTATGCATTGCAATACACGGTTTCATTTTATTACCTTAGCTACATTTATTGCATAGGTTCCTTCCTGATTGTCTGGAAACAATCTATAGGATGTAATCTTTTCACGGCACGTTTCCATTGACTTACCCACCGCTTTCTCTTATCGACACAATTACAATGGAATACCCCACCGCTTTCCTGAAAATAGTAACAAACTGTCAATAATTTCATCGGCCACGGGCAAAAACGGTTTCCTTTCCATTCTTGGATCTGGGACGGCAACCACATGACAACCAGCCGCTCTTCCAGCCTGTGTGCCCGTTAGTGCATCCTCAAATACTAGACACTCGGATGGATGCACTCCTAGTCGTTTAGCAGCCTCAAAATATATATCAGGTGCTGGCTTTCCATTTTTCACACAGGGATCATCACCACAAACAATATGTTGAAAAGAACGAAACATTTTCTCGTGCATTTGTTTCTTTTTATTTACCGAATCCATACGACTAGATGTAGCAATAGCCATGGGTATATTGAGTTTCCTCAATCCCTCAACGATCTCGGCTGCACCCGCACAGGCTTGAACTTGCGAGCAAAGTTCATTTAATCGTAGTTCCCAAGCCCTCCAGAATTTATCCACCATCACCTTTCTATTATGATCTTCGTGATCATTGTCTACATGATGTTGTCTATCGAGCCTCCAATCCACTGCCATTTTAACACCCCACTTAGCTTGCGCATAACCCAAGACTTTGGGAATCCATTCTGAATTAAGTGTCTACATATTTCTGTAAGCTGAAAAAACAATGTAATCACAACATCTACAAATTAATACAATACTAACCTGATCCACGTAAGCCGAGTATGTGGCATTTTAGTTCCCACGGCAACAATAGTCCACCATCGTTTAGCGAAGCGTATATTTCAGAAGGTATCGTAAGACCAATTAAAGCAAATGATTCAATTACTGCTCTACAACTAAGAGACTCTGTATCTAGGAGCGTTCCGTCAAGATCAAAGATTATTGCCTTGATGGTGGCGACGTCCTTGCCCATCGCGGATGAAGCAATCGGATCTCTCGTTGGTTGGTTGGTTGGTTGGTTGGTTTGCTTGGTTGTTTGACTCTGTTTGTCTCCAACAAATGGAGCGAGGCGAGGTCCTTGATGCGGGAACTCACCCACAACCGAACTAGATACAAGACAACGACAACCGTTGCTCGGGAGGTCTTTGCGTAGTAGAATACCCGACGGACGACGTCGATAATATATTATGACGAAGGCAATCGATTTCATCCGGCGTTTAAATCCGGTCATACCGGAAGTCGAGAAACCATCGACTTCTATCCCCTTTCGTGAGAAAGCACTATGGACAATATGTGCATTGCTGATTTACATGGTCTGTTCGAATTTGCCATTGTATGGTGTCCAACGTGCACGTACTTCAGATCCTTTCTATTGGATGCGTGTCATTTTGGCATCCAATCGGGGTACATTGATGGAACTGGGGGTTAGTCCATTAGTAACTACAGGCATGGTTATGCAACTCTTGGCGGCTGCGAAAATGATTGATGTGAATCTTGACATTAAGGAGGATCGAGTGTTATTCATGGCAGCCCAGAAGGTTGTGGGACTACTCGTTACATTTGCAATGGCCGTGGCATACGTCATGTCTGGGACATATGGTGATTTATCCGCGATTGGGATGGGCAATGCCATCCTTATTGTCACACAGTTATGTACCGCTGGTTGGGTGTTGCTCATGCTGGATGAGCTGTTGCAAAGAGGGTATGGAATGGGATCAGGCATCAGTCTATTTATCGCATCACATATCAGTGAAACCATCGTTTGGAAGGCATTCAGTCCGGTGACCATCAACACTGGCCGTGGTACTGAGTTTGAGGGTGCCTGTCTTGCATTCTTTCATTTGCTTGTAGTAAGGAGAAACAAATTCCAGGCACTTGGCGAGGCACTGTTACGTCAGAATCTTCCCAACCTTACATCGTTGATGGCAACGTGTCTCATCTTCGTTGCGTGCATATATATGCAGGGATGGCGGGTCAACCTAACAGTCAAACTCCAGAAAGCACGTGGGATGGAACGACCGTACCCCATCAAACTCTTTTACACATCCAACATGCCCATCATCCTCCATACTGCGTTTGTGTCAAACATCTACTTTGTATCTCAAATGTTGTACAAGAGTCAACCAAATTCACCCTTCATTAAGCTATTTGGTGAATGGGCAACAACTTCTCCAGAAAATGCCGCCACGCAGTACTCGGTGCCCGTGGGTGGACTAGCGTACTACATCTCTCCACCTGCGACGCTGTCTGTCCTTCTCAATGATCCATTCCATGCACTCTTTTATCTTGTATTCACATTGACTGCGTGTGCGGTCTTTGGTCGGACGTGGACTGAGGTAAGTGGAACCGCAGTGAGAGATGTTGCACGTCAATTCCGTGATAATCAGATTGTTATGAAAGGCCATCGTGATACTGCCACGGCGACGATCCTACGGCGATATATACCCATTGCAGCAGCGTTGGGTGGGATTTGCATAGGGCTATTGACTGTTGTGGCCGATTACCTAGGTGCGATTGGTAGTGGTACTGGCATTCTTCTCACGGTAACGATAATTTACGACTTCTACGAGGCCTTCATGAGGGAGAATGCTAATGAATTCAAGAATGTGATGGCACAAATGTAAACCATCAATGGTATTATTTGGAGTATGTTAACCAACCAATTTCTTGTAATTGATTGATTGATGAGTCTATACTATAACTTATAAATGTATAGGAGTTCAACTGATAATGGTGCAATGATGTTTGTCATCTATTAACGTATTCGACGAGTCTCTTTACAACTCCTTGTCCCGTTCCTTCCTTATGAGAACTGCGTTTCAACATGTCCGGAACTTGACCTCGTCTGGTCTTCTCATCATTGCTACGATTCACAACGTCAAGAACGTGCCTGACAACGTTGGCACTATCAATCATAGAACCGCACCGTTGTGATGCCACCACTACACTCGGTACTGGTGCATACGTTTGATGCCAGCAGTGAGCAGGAATAAGCAACAGGTCACCCTGCTGTTGAACAGCCGTGATGAACGACGGCTGTAACGAGCTACCAGCTGATGATTTGGCTATCCTATTAAATGCATTAAGTGCACCGTTACAAGGTCAGAGAGTAGCCACGTCCATTCCTGCAAGTTCCAGTTCTCTTATACACCCCTCCTCATCGTTCTCATGTTTGGTCGACCATTCGTAACCAGATGGAAAGTTGTCATCAGCTGCATCAAAGAGTGACATATCACTTTGCCAACCGGCGCTCCAAGCTAGTGGCTCACGTTCGTCGATACCACCATCCTCCTGCTCCCATGCGATGGAATCTAGTCGATAGGATGAGAATGCCCCATCAACGATGGATACGCCCCCATCCTCTAGCGAAGGAGGTAAAATGAATCTCCATATCTTGATTCCCTCAAGACAAAGGCTCGTTCCTGTCCACTCGAATGGATCACGATGCAATGTTGACGTTGCTCCACTGCCAGCCATTATTATGGCATCACTTGGTTGTACATTCGATGGAAAATAGTCAAACCAATTTTCTTGACCTACAAACGGTGCCTCACGTATCTCTCTCAATTTGTTACTTAGTCCACTAGTTAAATCATTTGAGCCGGGTAATAATCCCTCACAGAATGAAAAGTAGGCATCATCAATATTCGAGTCCATCATGTAGTCAACACAATCTTCAAGCTTTATGCTGTACATTGACGTCGAGCGCTTCGATGATTTGTTTCGCTTCTTTCTTTGCATTGACACCTCCTCTTGTCCAAGGACAGTCATTAGTGTATCTGCGAGTGATTCGATAGTCTCACGCGAAACAATGTCGCGAATAATCACGGGGGTCTGATGATACTGCGAGGGAGGAGACGCGAGGTATTCGTCGAGTGTTAGACGACGCACAATCGTGGAGGAGCTGAAGGCGGTGGCGTTATATCTACATCCAGCATCGGCGACGATCATGAGGGCCAGCGATACGAATACCTGCCTTTTCATCGTCTGTCTCCTCATTCTCATTCTCACTCCTCATTCAGGAATAGACCTGAAGAGACCTTCGGTTCTCTACCATAGTGAAGCCAAAGTAGAGAGGAAAAGAGAAAAGAAGATACTTGATTACGGCTTGACCCGCCAAAATGAAGACGACGACCTTGATCCTCGTGATTTCCTCTTCACCTACTCGCCGCGTAATATTACAA
>Ga0247843_1008929_pt1 | contig 11422 bp, 7 predicted proteins | sample LaCruzMarch2017__FD_192420 | JGI IMG/M metagenome (GOLD analysis project Ga0247843, IMG submission 192420) | Freshwater microbial communities from meromictic Lake La Cruz, Castile-La Mancha, Spain - LaCruzMarch2017_8m | ecosystem: Environmental > Aquatic > Freshwater > Lake | place: Spain...
GCAGGAAGTGTCGCGGCGCACGGGTGCGAAACGCGTGCATTTGATCGCGCATTCAATGGGCAACAAGGCGATGGTGAATGCGCTGGTGCGCGTGGCCAGCGAGATGAGTGCGGCGGACAAGCCTTTGTTCAATCAGATCGTGCTGACGGCGCCGGACATCGACCGTGAAGTGTTCCTCGATCTGGCGCAACAGATGCGCAAAGCCGGCGCACAAGTGACGCTCTACGCCTCGAAGAACGACAAAGCACTGCAGGCGTCGAAGCTGTATTCGGGCTTTCCGCGCGCGGGCGACGCCACCGGCGCCCCGATCGTGGCGCCGGGCATCTTCACCATCGACGCCTCCGCCGTGACGACCGACTATTTCGGCCTGAACCACGACTTCTTCGCCGATAAGAAATCGGTGCTGACGGACGTCACCTCTCTCCTGCAGACCGGCAGCACGCCGGACTCCCGCAAGCTGCGTAAGGTGCAAGCGGCGGATGGGAAGACTTATTGGGTGATTGATTAGGGGCCCCTCAACTTAGCGGCACAACGCTACCCACGCCGTTTTGTGCGCCTGGATGGGCGCCATGGTTTTATCCGTGTCGGCCTTCGACAAGCGGATCGGTTCGAACGCTATGCGGGCGACGCGGGCCGCGTGAGTCTGCGGCGCCCGTTCAGTCGCACGAAAACTCGTCAGGCTGGCGCAGGCGGTCAGGCTCAGCGGCAAGATCAGCAGCAACGCGAGCGCGCGCCTGTACGTGCTTCTGCGCCTGGCTGGCCAGAAGGATGCGAAGCGCCAGATTGGCTGTTTCGTCCGCCATGAATGTCCCGCTTGATGAACGGGGGCATCCTCTGCGGGATCGGGCAGGGTCGGATTGTGCCGGAACTACCCCCCCAAACCAGCGCGGCGTCCTTTTCACGCCTTTTGGGGCTCAGTTTTCCCCCGAAAACGGCCTCAGACCGGCTTAAGGCGGCGCGCGTTCGCGCCGCGCACTTGACGGCGCGGCAGGCTGATCTCAAACCAGCCTTCATGATCGATCAAACATTGCCTTTGGGCGCCGAGTTTCCACCCGCCGACGAAGATGCGTGGCTGAAGCTCGTTCAAAAAACGCTGAAGGATGCGCCGTTTGAGCGCCTTATCAGCAAGACCTATGACGGCCTGGCCATCCAGCCGCTATATCGGGAAACCAACTTTCCCACAGCCAAGGACCCAGCCGGCGCGCCAGGATTCTTCCCGTTCACGCGCGGCGCCCTGCCCGTGCGCGATACGTTCCTGCCCTGGGACATTCGCCAGGGCTCCCGGCATCCGGACCCTAAGGCCGCGAACGCCGAAATCCTTGAGGATTTGCAGGGCGGCGTATCCTCAGTCTGGCTGACGATCGATCCCTACGGCGCGAATGGAATTCAGGCCCGCTGCGAGGATGACCTGCACACGATCCTCGACGGCGTGAATATTGAAGCCGCCCCCGTAGCGTTGAATGCCGGCGCGTACGGGCTCGACATCGCCAATCTGCTGATCGAGATAGAAAACGCCGCCAACGCCCCGAAAGCGGAATTGCGCACGGCCTATGGCCTCGACCCGATCGGCGCAGCGCTGAGCCTCGGCGCGCTGCCCTTCTCCATCGCTGACGCCGCAGCCTTCGCCGTAAAGCTCAACCGCCCCAAATCCACCGCCCTCGCCGCTTCCGCCCGCGCGGTGCACGATGCCGGCGGCTCCGAAGCGCAAGAGTTGGGCGTGCTGGCCGCCATCGGCGTCGCTTATGTCGATGCCCTCACAGATGCCGGCGATTCGCCCGCACAAGCCAATTCCGCAATCCTGTTCCAGATGGCTGTCGGCCCAGAATACGGATTAGAAATCGCGAAACTACGCGCCGCGCGCCGCATCTGGTCGCGCATCATGCAAGCCTGGGACGCCGCGCCCGCCGATTGCGCCATGAAAATGCAAGCAGTCACATCGTTCCGGATGCTGAGCCAGCGCGATCCGTGGGTGAACATATTGCGCAACACCGCCGCCTGCTTCGCCGCCGGCGCCGCTGGCGCGGATGCGGTGACGGTGCTGCCGTTCACGGATGCGCTGGGCAATCCGAACACGCTGGCCCGGCGTTTGTCGCGCAATACGCATATCATCCTGCAGGAAGAATCCAATATCGGCCGAGTCGCCGATCCATCGGGCGGCGCCTGGAGCGTCGAAGCCGAGACCGAAGATTTCGCCAAAGCCGGCTGGGCCTTCTTCCAGGACATCGAAAAGCAAGGCGGCATCTTGGCTGTGCTAAAGAGCGGCTGGCTGCAGGCAGAGATCGCCACGGTCCGCAAAGCGCGCACCGCGAGTGTCGCGCGCCGCAAGGATTCCCTGATCGGGGTCAGTGAATTCCCGCAGATCGGCGAGACGATGCCGAGCCTGGAGGCGGTGACGGCTCCGGCCCGCGCCGCAACGCCCGCGGATTTTTCGGAACGCACGATCGCGCAGGCCTTCGTCCCGCTACCGCAATGGCGTCTGGCCGAGAGCTTCGAAAAGCTGCGCGACAAGGCGGATGCCGCAACCGCACGCGGCAAAAAGCCTGCCGTGTTTCTAGCGGCCCTGGGCCCTGTGGCCGATCACTCGGCGCGTGCGCAATTCACGCAAAACCTGCTCGCGGCCGGTGGCGTGTCGAATGTCGAATCCGTGGGTCAGACTGATATCGGCGCAGCGTTTAAGGCGTCCGGCCTTGCCGTCGCCTGCATCTGTGGGACGGACGCCGCCTATGCACAGCAAGCCATTGAGATCGCGAAGGCGCTCAAGGCGGGCGGCGCGACCTGGGTAATCCTCGCCGGTAAGCCCGGCGAAAGCGAAGCCGCCCTGAAAGAAGCGGGCGTCGATCAATTCATCTTCGCCGGTCTCGATGCGATCTCCGCGCTGGAAACAGTGCAGGCCGCGTTGGGCGTGGAGTAAGCAGCATGAGCAAGCGTCCAAACTTTACGAACATGGATCTCGGCGATTCCCCATCCGGCGCCGATTTCAAAGCCTGGCGCGCAGCGGCGACCAAAGCCCGCGGCGGCGAGCTTGACGCGTGGATGACGCCCGAAGGCATCGGCGCGCACAATGCCTATTTCGGTATGGACCGCGCGCCGCTAGATTTCGTCGATGGTTTTCCGGGCATCGCACCTTATGGCCGCGGCCCCTACCCGGTCATGTACGTCACCCAGCCCTGGACCGTTCGTCAGTATGCGGGCTTTTCCACGGCGGAAGAATCCAACGCTTTCTATCGCCGTAATCTCGCGGCAGGGCAAAAGGGTCTGTCGGTCGCGTTCGATCTGGCGACGCACCGCGGTTATGACAGCGATCACCCGCGCGTGGCCGGTGATGTCGGCATGGCCGGCGTGGCGATCGATTCTATCTATGACACGCGCACATTGTTTTCCGGCATCCCCCTCGACCAGATGAGCGTGTCGATGACGATGAACGGCGCGGTGTTGCCGGTGCTGGCGCTCTATATCGTCGCCGCCGAGGAACAGGGCGTCCCGCCGTCGAAACTTTCAGGCACGATCCAGAACGACGTGCTGAAAGAATTCATGGTGCGGAACACCTACATATATCCGCCCAAGCATTCGATGCGGATCATCTCGGACATCTTCGCCTACACCGCGAAGGAAATGCCGAAATTCAACTCCATCTCGATCTCTGGCTATCATATGCAGGAAGCCGGCGCGACGGCGGACATCGAGCTCGGCTACACGCTGGCCGACGGCGTCGAATATGTGCGCGCGGGTCTCGCCGCCGGCATGACGATCGACGCGTTCGCGCCGCGCCTCTCCTTCTTCTGGGCGATTGGGATGAACCCGTTCATGGAAATCGCCAAGATGCGCGCCGGGCGGCTGCTCTGGGCGAAGCTCATCAAGCAGTTCAACCCGAAGGATCAGCGTTCGCTGGCGCTGCGCACGCACTGCCAGACCTCGGGCTGGAGCCTCACCGCGCAGGACGTCTACAACAACGTCATCCGCACTTGCGTCGAAGCCATGGCCGCGGCGGGCGGTCAGACGCAATCGCTGCACACCAACGCCTTCGACGAAGCTTTGGCGCTGCCAACGGACTTCTCCGCCCGCATCGCGCGCAACACGCAGCTCTTCTTGCAAAAAGAAGCCGGCATTTCGCGCAGCGCCGATCCGTGGGGCGGCTCCTATTATGTCGAAAAGCTCACCGCCGACCTCGCCGCGAAAGCCTGGGCGCACATCCAGGAAGTCGAGCATATGGGCGGCATGTCGCGCGCCATCGACGAAGGCACGCCGAAGCTGCGCATCGAAGAAGCCGCGGCGAAAACGCAGGCCCGCATCGATTCTGGACGTCAGACCGTCGTGGGCGTGAACAAATTCCGTGTCGCCAATGACGAAGCCGTCGCCGTGCTGAAGGTCGACAACACCAAGGTGCGTGCGATGCAGATCGAGAAGCTGCAGCGCCTGCGCGCCGAACGCGATCCCGCGCAGGTGAAGGACGCGCTCGAAGCGCTGACCCGCGCGGCCAATTCCACTGGCGACAATGCCAACCTGCTCGCGCTCGCCGTCAGCGCCGCGCGCGCCAAGGCGACGGTGGGTGAAATCTCGGATGCGCTGGAGCTGGTCTATGGCCGCCACCAGGCCAAGATCCAATCCATCCAGGGCGTCTATTTACGCGAGATGGGCCAATCGTCGGAAATCTCCGCCGAAGCCCGCGACGCCGCGCAGCGCTTTGAAACCGCCGAAGGCCGCAAGCCGCGCGTGTTCGTCGCGAAGGTCGGCCAGGACGGGCACGATCGCGGCCAGAAGGTGGTCTCTTCCGCTTTCGGCGATCTGGGCTGGGACGTCGATATCGGCGCCATGTTCGCAACGCCCGAGGAAGTCGCCAAGATCGCTATCGAAAACGACGTGCATATTGTCGGCGTCTCATCGCTGGCGGCGGGCCACCTCACTTTGGTGCCGCAGCTGCGCGACGCGCTGGCCAAAGGCGGCCGGCCCGATATCGAGATCGTGGTCGGCGGCGTCATCCCGCCCGACGATGTGCCGACGCTCTTGGATATGGGCGCCATCCGCGTCTTCACGCCAGGCACAATGATCGCGGAATCCGCTCTGGATCTGGTCACGGAGCTCGCCAAAAGACGCGGCCACGCCGACGCCTAAGTCGGGCGGTTCAACCTCGCGCATTTCCGCATTTGGTAAAAACCGGTAAGCTCTCTCCGACTCTGCCGAGGGGGAAACGCATGAGCGACGTCTTTTTGTCGTACAAACAAACGGATCGTGAGCGCGTTGCGCCTTTGGCGGAAGCGCTGCAGGCGGAAGGCTTCACCGTTTGGTGGGATGCGGAGATCCCGCTGGGCCAGACCTATTACAGCGCCATTGAAACGCAGCTCACCGCAGCGAAGGTGGTGATCCCCGTCTGGACCACGGATTCCGTCTCGTCCGAATGGGTGCGCGAAGAAGCCACCAAGGGCAAACATCAGGGCAAGCTCCTGCCCGTCCGCCTTGATGAGTTGGAGTTGCCGGTCGGCTTCTCGACCATCCAGACGGCGGATCTATCCAATTGGAACGGCGACCGCGACATGCCGGAATGGCGCACTGTGGTTTCGCACATCAAGCAATTGGGCGCGGCGCCCGGCCCCGTGCAAATCAGCAAAAAAGCCAAGGCGAAGACCACGGGCTTTGGCGGCGCGGTCCCGGACGCCGAGACGAAAAAGAAAGGCGCAGCCAAGCCGCTTTTGATCGCTGCGGGTATCGCCGTCATCGGCTTGATCATTCTGGGCGCGCTCGTAGGACAGCCAATACCCGCCTCCGGCCCCGCGCCCTTCAATCCCGGGCCTGCGCCGGTGAATCCACAGATCCAGGCGGCGGAGAATGCGGCATACCAAGCGGCCGTGCAGGTGCGCAACCGCTCCGCCTACGAAGCATTTTTGAAGCTCTATCCGCAATCCTCTTATACACGAGAGGTGTCGCAGCGCCTTTCGACCTGCCGCACCGAACAGCAAAGCGCCACCTCTTCCATGCCGGTGACGGCTACCGGCTGGGCCGCTTACACCTTGGGCGGCTGCAACACCGCACAGGGCACGGCGAACGCTTATCTGCAACAAGGCTGCCTTGGCTATTCCCAAGCGGGCCAGGTGACCAACCCGCAATATGTCCCCTCCCAGAGCATGGACGCGGCGGGCAATCCCATCTGCATCGTGCAGGCGCAGGCTGTCTGCACCTTCCCGCAAGCGACCGCGGCGTCTTACGAGGTGTGTCAGTAGGCGCGACGACAATTCCTCCCCTAATGCAATTTGGAGAGGAATAATTTTGCGCTTTATTTGATCCGTTCCGCAAAAGAGGCGGCGAAAGGAGATTTCCATGAGCGAGCCCCAATGGCGCACGGGCGGCTGTCATTGCGGCGCAGTGCGTTTTCGCGTTCTCCTGCCGGACGCGATCGAGGTCGAAGATTGCAATTGCTCGATCTGCACCAAGACCGGCTTTTTGCACGCCATCGTGCCGGCGGCGCATTTTGAAATCGCGAGCGGCGGCGCTTACTTACGCTCGTACAAATTCAATACGGGCGTCGCGGATCATTTGTTCTGTAGCTCGTGCGGCGTGAAGGCGTTTTATCGGCCGCGTTCAAACCCGGACGGCTTCAGCGTCAATGTGCGTTGCCTGGACGCGGATTGTGGCGTGACGCCAATCGTCGTGCCCTTCGACGGCCGGAACTGGGAGGCGAACGCCGCGGCGCTGGCGCACAAAAGCATGACAGGCCCAACGCCGATAGAATAACGCCGCGCGTATATGGTCGCCCTGAGCTCCAGCGCTAGTTGATCGATTCCCGGAGCTCGCGCAGCGCCTGGTCCGCCACCTGAAGCCGGATGATCCCAGCACGGGGATTGTCGAGGTCCAGCACGGTGTAGATCGTCAACGACACAGCCACCGAGTAAATCGCGGCATAAAAGAAATGCCATCGCCCTGGTTTCTCCATCGCATAGCCAGCGATAAATGCGCTGATAAGCGCGACCCCCACAAGAAGCGCCAGGATCGCCGTCGGCACATGCGTGTTCAAAGCGACCGCGCGCGCCGCGGTAACGTCAATCATTTCGTTGACCGCGGGGATCACCAAAGCCGTTACAGGGCTCGGCGGCGCCTTGCGGCTGCTGGCGATGACGGCGTTCCAGATCTCTCCTTGCAGACGCGCCGCCGTCTTGATCGCAGGATTGGGATCGCCGCCGCTATCGATGGCGTCGTAAATGCCGAGGCGTGCATCGAGATAATTCCGGAACAGCCCGCGCAACGGTTTCTGATCTTCTGCCGGCAGCAGGTCTAAGCGCAAATAAGCTGTGCCGATCGCGTTGGCTTCTTCCACCACCAGATTCCGTCGCTCGTCGAGACGCGACATCGCACCGGCAAAGGCGAAGCCAAGCAAAAGACCAAGCAGCGCGAAAATGGCGCCTTCAATGGCGCCGGCTTCGGACCAGGCGCCGTCCTTTCGCACCCGTCGCCCTATTCGCAACCCTAGAGCCGCCAAAGCCAGCATGCCGGCAAGCAGGCCAAGACACGTGACGATAGACCCTATTATCGGCAACCTAGCCCCCCACCCCGAGATCGACGCCTACTTGCTAGCAGAACGACGTCCTAGGTGAACAGACAACCCTGGCGCGCCCGGATCCGCGCGCGCCAAAGAAAAACCCCGGGCTTTCGCCCGGGGTTCTTTGTTCCAGTCAGAGCCGAACGCTTACCATTTGCGCTCAAGTTTTTGGCGCAAAAACACCGCGATGGCGTTCATAAACACCAGGAAGCCCAGGAGCACGATGATCGCGGCGGAGGTCCGCGCCGTGAAACCGCGCTCCGGGCTGTCCGACCAGTTATAGATCTGGGTCGGGAGCGCGGTGGCCGGGGCCGTGAGGCTTTCCGGCGCGGAGGTCACGAACGACTTCATGCCAATCAAGAGCAGCGGCGCGGTTTCACCCAAAGCGTGGGCCAGACCGATAATCGTGCCGGTCATGATGCCGGGCATCGCCAGCGGCAAAACGTGGTCGAACACGGCTTGGTGCTTGGAGGCGCCGACGCCAAGGCCTGCTTCGCGGATCGATGGCGGCACCGCTTTTAGCGCGTTGCGCGTCGCGATGATAATCGTGGGCAGCACGAGAAGCGCCAGAACCAAACCGCCGACCAGCGACGACGATCGCGGCAGACCGAAGAAGTTCAAGAACAACGCCAGCCCGAGCAAACCGAACACGATCGATGGCACGGCGGCGAGGTTGTTGATGTTCACTTCGATGACGTCGGTGATGCGGTTCTTCGGCGCGAATTCTTCCAGATAAATCGCCGCGCCGATACCGACAGGGAACGAAATCAGGAAGCAAACGCCGAGCGCATAGGCCGACCCCGCCAACGCCGCTTTCAAGCCCGCCAATTCTGGCTTGGTGGAATCGGCGTTCGTCACGAGGCCCCAATTGAGCGGCGTCGTCACACGGTTCTGCGCCTTCAGCTGATCGAACCAAGCAATCTGCTGGTCGGTCATATTCTTTGGACGCTGATCCGCCGGCACATCGCGCCGGACGACGCCTTTTTCCAATTGATCGTAAATATCGGAAGCCGGGATCGTGAACTTCACGCGCTTGCCGATCAGCTCCGGATTTTTCTTCACCGCATCGCGCACGATATATTGCGCCGAGTCCGTGAGGATCGCCGACAGCTCTCGTTGATCGGAGCGGCTGGTGACGTCCGGATACATTTTCACGAAATTATCCCGGACGATCTGACGCCAAGGGGCGTCGTCAATCGCGGCGGGATCGATTTGATTGCGCGGCAGGTCGATCGAGACCGTGACGTGCGTTTGTACGAACGCTTGCGCGCCCTTGAATGTGATCGAGAAGATCAGCGTGCCGAGCAGAAGCACGGCTACGGCGATCGCGGTTATCCCGAAGGTTTGCAGCCGGATGTCTGCCCCGTAACGCTTACGCAAACGCTTTTGCGCATCAGGAGACTTCCAATCGATTCTGCGATCCTGCAGCGAAGTCATTGCCTGTCCCCTATTCGTATTGTTCGCGATACTTGCGCACCGTCATCAGCGCGATGACGTTCAGCACAAGCGTAACCAAGAAGAGCAGCAAACCGAGGGCGAACGCTGACAATGTCTTTGCGTTGTCGAATTCCGAGTCGCCTGTCAGCAGCGAAACGATTTGGACCGTTGTGGTCGTCACCGAGTCCAGCGGATTGATCGTCAGCGTCGCAATGAGGCCCGCGGCCATGACCACGATCATGGTCTCACCGATCGCGCGCGACACTGCCAGCAAGAGACCGCCGGCAATCCCCGGGATCGCGGCCGGGATCAGCACCTTGCTGATCGTTTCCGCGCGCGTTGCGCCCAGTGCATAAGACCCTTCCCGCATCGACATCGGCACGGCGCGCAAGGCGTCGTCCGCAAACGATGAGATAAACGGAATGATCATGATGCCCATGACAAAGCCCGCCGACAAAGCTGGGTTCGGCGATACTGGAATGCCCATGGTCTTGAACCAAGCCACGATTGCGGGCGTCACCACCAACATGGCGAAGAACCCGAACACAACGGTCGGCACGCCGGCCAGGATCTCAAGGACCGGCTTTACGGTGTTCCGCACGGCTGGGTGCGAGTATTCGGAAAGGTAAATGGCCGTGTAGAGTCCGATCGGCGTGGCCACCACCATGGCGATGAACGCGATCAGCAGGGTACCGGTGAATACAGGGATGGCGCCGAAAGCGCCCGCGCCCGCCACCTGGTCTTCGCGGATCGCGATTTGCGGCTCCCACTTCAACCCGGTGATGAATTCGGAGATCGGCACTTTTTCGAAGAAGCGCGCGGCTTCAAACACCAAAGAGGCGACGATGCCGAACGTCGTAATGATGGCGACCGCAGCGCACGCCACCATCACGCCCGTGATAATGCCTTCGAACTTATTCCGAGCCCAAAACTGAGGCTTCAAGCGCAACAAAGCAATCAGCGCCAGCAAAGCGCCAATGCCAGCCACGGAAGCGACCATCGCCATGTCGGCGATCTGCGTCCAGGACCGCAATGTGGCGGCGGCGGCCGCAATCTCAGCCGACGGCTCGCCGAAGCTGACGCCGCGCGCCAATTGGCGCACCTGCGAAATCGCCAGATCCATTTCCTGTGCGGACTTCCCGGCGACGAAACTGGCCGACAAAGAATTCTGAATGAGCGTGTCGAGCACGCGCCCTTGGGCGAACAGCCAGACAAGCAGTAAAAGCGTTGCTGGAATGCCAAACCAAGCTGCCGCGAAGGCGCCATGATACAGCGGTCGAGAATGAAGGCCGCCCCCGGCGACGTTTTTTTCAAATCCCGCACCCCGAAGGCGTCCCAGCACAAAAAACAGTGCGACGCCCACAAGGATAGTCAGCGTGGCGAAACCAGCCATCCGAACCCCCAAACCCCAACTCATCGACGCGGTCTAAAGCCGCAATACGCAAACAAAGGAGGGCGGCCGAAAGACCGCCCTCCCCTTGTTCAAACCTCTCTTAGAGGCCCTTCATCGGGAAACCCTTTTCAGCGGCGTCACGCCACTTCGCGAGGGCTTTTGGTTCCAGCGGGGTCAGACCACGCTCGATGTTGAAACCGTTGGCGCCGATCGAGTCTTCCGACACGAACACTTTCACGAACTCGTCCAGACCTGGGACGACTTTGCGGTGATCGTTCTTCACGTAGAAGTACAAAGGACGAGACACTGGGTAGGAGAAGTCAGCAATCGTCTTTTCAGATGGCTTCACGCCATTGATGGCGACGGACTTCAGCTTGTCGGCGTTTTCGCTGAGGAACGAATAGCCGAAAATGCCGAACGCTTGCGGATCGGAATCGAGACGCGCAACGATCAGATTGTCGTTTTCGCCAGCTTCGACGAATGGACCGTCTTGACGCATACGGCCGCACTTTTCTTTTTTCAGCTTGTCGTAAGCTGCCTTTTCCATGCTCGCCTTAGCGGCGTCCATGGTGCCGGACGCTTCGCAACCGACATCCATCACCAGCTCAACGAACGCATCGCGCGTGCCCGAGGTCGGAGGGGGGCCAAACACGCGGATCGGCATGTTCGGCAAACCTGGCTTGATCTGGTTCCAGGTCTTGTATGGGTTTGGAACCCACTTGCCGCCTTGTGGAACTTCCGAGGCCAGCGCCTTGAACAAATCGGTTGCGGTCAGATCGTATTCCACTTTGTCCTTACGGGAATGCGCGATCGACAGACCGTCATACCCGATCAGAACTTCGGTGATGTTCTTCACGCCATTGCCTTGGCACATCGCGAATTCGGACGCCTTGATGCGGCGCGAAGCGGTCGCGATGTCCGTCGTGTTTTCACCGACGCCAGCGCAGAACGCCTTGAAGCCGCCGCCTGTGCCGAGGGACTCGACAACTGGCGCCTTCTTGCCGGTTTTCTTTGCGTATTCTTCCGCGGCCGCTTGCGCGTACGGGAACACTGTGGACGAGCCCGCG
>Ga0247843_1008934_pt1 | contig 11411 bp, 10 predicted proteins | sample LaCruzMarch2017__FD_192420 | JGI IMG/M metagenome (GOLD analysis project Ga0247843, IMG submission 192420) | Freshwater microbial communities from meromictic Lake La Cruz, Castile-La Mancha, Spain - LaCruzMarch2017_8m | ecosystem: Environmental > Aquatic > Freshwater > Lake | place: Spain...
ATCAGAAAACTGTCCGACATCAGCCCGGACGACTGTCCGGCTTCAATCGGAACGCTGTCCGCTTTGAATCGGAACGCTGTCCGACTTCAAATCGGATTGGTGTCCGGTTTGCGTCGGAATACGCAGGCGGTTACTCCTACTCGTCACCCGAGCCGCACATCGCCTCCATGGTGCTGCGCCGGGTCAGTGGCATGGATTTGCGGGAGTACATCGACGCGCGCTTGGCCAAGCCCATGGGATGGGGCGCCTGGAACTACTGCCTCCACCGGGGGAACATCACTCTGCCCCATGCCAATGGCGCAGGCAGCATTGCCGTTGCTGCCACCGATGCCCTGCGCTTTGGCTATTGCCTCTTGCAGGATGGACGTTGGGGAAACCGGCAGTTGGTGCCGTCCAACTACATCGCTCAATGCCGTCAGATGTCCCGGTTCAATCCGCACAGCCCGTACAGCTTGATGTTCGAACACAATGCCGATGGGCATGTCGCTGGCGCCCCGAGAGATGCTTTCTGGAAGTCCGGAGCGGGCGGCTTTGCCCTGATTGTGGTGCCGTCGCTCGATTTGGTGATCTACAAGATGGGTGGAAATCACGGGCAATATGATCCTGCCCTGACCCGGGTTTCACAGCCTCCCGGAAGCAAGGATCGGGATGGTTGGAAGCCTCTTCAAAGCACGCCGTTCCAGGAACCCAGCAATGGAGGAGACGGAGGGATTCGGCGCGTCCTGGAAATGGTTTGTGCTGCGACCGTCGATTGAATCCCAAGGATCGTCTCAGGCTCTTATCAACGGACTGAAGTTTGACCCAATTCTTCGGGCGATGAGGGTAATGTGGTGTTCCTCACGCAAGAAATTCTGCGTTCGCAGGTCACGCCTTTTGGAATGCCTCTTACCGCTCTCGGAGCCATTTAAACCGGTTCAACTGGCTTCTCGCTCGAGAGTTCTGCTTCCCCTGTGACTATCCAGTGTATCGAGTGGAACCAGGTCAACGACGCGGTGCGTGGCCTGCCGTGGTCGTCGCCGGGTAAGCTGAATAGCCAGGGTTCTTTGGCACTGCGCCGGGGTGGTTCAATGGAGCGGTTGGTACGTTTCCGGGGCGAACCATCGGAACTGCCATCGTGGCGATACCTCGGTTTCCCGGGGCACTGTTCGGGGAAGCCCCAGGCACTGTGGCCAGAGCCGGGTTGACCGGATTCAATGGCACGCCACCGGCCGCAAAGAATTGTGAGGCCATCTGACCTTGGATCACGGTGGGAGTGCGTCGAGTGACACCGCGGATTCCTTGCGCCAGTGCCACGGAGGTTGCGCAAAAAGACAGGGTCATCCACCACTTGATTCGCATGTGACTTTGCTACGCTTCAACGGTGCGAATGCAAGGGTTTTGTCAATCCCTGACCCCGCCGCAGTTAGCATCGCGGCCCTGGCCGTCAACGAGTCGCTCTGAAGCCAATTCGTCGATCGCGATGCTTTTTCCGATTCAATTGCATCAGTTGCGCTGGCTGCGCTTTCTTCGGCATGAGTTTTGTTGTTCGCCTGTTAGGGGGCTGAAGCTCGGGTTTCAATGGAGCCCGCTCCTCGTTTTTGTCTTGTCGTGCGAAAGAGTTCGCCAAGCCATTACTTTCCGCCCAACAAAATTCGGTTTGGCCTAGGGCAGCAATCGGCGAACCGCGTCGAAGACTTCCTTCACGGGCACCCCGGCCATGGCTGCGACGCCCTTGCAGGATTCATACTCGGGTGCCGCCTGGACGACCTTGCCATTGAGCAAACCACGTTTGACCTGCACGGTTCCGAAGGGCGTCTTCACCGCGATGTGGTCCCGTTGCAATTTGCGACGTTCAGCCACAGTCCTTCGGACCCCAAATGCCGACGTTTCCAATAGCAGAAACTCGGTGAATCGGTCGGCATCATCGGGTTCACACAGCAAGGTCAGCAGGACCCCAGGTCGCTGCTTTTTCATTTGAATGGGTGTGTGGAAGGCATCCAGAGCTCCCAGTCTTAAAGCCTTGTCCAACACATGCCCGAGGATCTCCCCGGAAATGTCATCCAAGTTCGTCTCCAACACGACCACCTGATCAGTCAACCAATCTTGCGCCGCAGAACCGTCGGCTCCTTCGCTCAAGATGGCTCTCAATACGTTGGGCCGGGTCTTGTTGTTTCTGGTTCCCAGTCCGTAACCGATCCGCTGGGCCTTGAGCGATCCCATGGGGCCGAAGGATTCCACAAATTCGGCCAAAATGGCTGCTCCGGTGGGGGTGACCAGTTCATGAGGCTCCTCGCATTGGGTCACTCCGATGCCCCGTGCTCCAAGAATTTCCAGAGTTGCCGTAGTGGGGATGGGGAATCGCCCATGGGCGCAGTTCACAAAGCCGGTGCCTTCAACGACTGGGGCGCTGGTGATGCGAGGTTGGCCCAGCAATTCAAGGCAGATAGCCGCCCCGACGATGTCCACAATAGAATCGACTGCGCCCACTTCATGGAAATGGACCGATTCCGGCGGAAGTCCGTGCACCTTGCCCTCGGCCACGGCAACGCGGTGAAACACGGCGATCGACCTCGATTTGACCCAGTCAGACAACGTGCTGTCCTGAATCAACCCACGGATCATGGCGAAGGTTCGGTCCTCGCTGTGGCTGTGCTCATGCCCATGCTCGTGCCCATGCTCGTGCCCATGCTCGTGCCCACAGGCTTCACCATCGAGGTGCACATCGAACTTCACACCCTCGATCGATGATTTGTGTTTCCGGGCCGCATGGAGGTGATACCCACCGAGGCCCAGCTTGCGGAGTTCTCGGTCGAGGTCTCGAAATTCCACGCCAAGGTCGAGCATGGCTCCGATGAACATGTCACCGCTGATTCCGCTGAAGATGTCCAAATACAGGCTGCGCATTGCTGATCAGATTGCCCGTTTGACCTTTCAAAATCAGGCAATAAAACGATAAGAGGACCGCGCTCTCCAGCCCGCGCACATCGAGGGGCTACTTGCCGGGTCCGCGAGAGGAACCGATCGAGGCGAAAATTTGCTGACGTTCTGCGAGCGAGACGTCGCGCCATTGGCCCGGGGGCAGGGCACCGAGATGGAAGGAACCGATGCTCACCCGGACCAGCCGCAAGGTGGGATGACCTACGGCAGCGGTCATTCTTCGGACCTGCCTGTTTTTGCCTTCGCTGAGTTCGAGGGCGATCCAACAATCCGGCACCGATTTGCGGAATCGGATCGGCGGATTCCTCGGAGTCATTTCTGGCTGGGGATCCAACCGCTGCGCACGCGCCGGTCGAGTATGGTGGCCTTGGATCAACAGACCGTTTTCCAAGGCCCGGAGAGCGCTCTCCTCGGGGAGTCTCTCGACCTGCACCCAGTAGGTCCGCCGGTGGCCGGCCTCTGGATCCAAGAGCCGGTGATTCAGTCCCGCTTCATCACTGAGCAACAGGAGCCCCTCCGAATCGGCATCCAACCGTCCCAGTGGATACACCCTCGGCGGAAACCCAAACTCGGCCAGCGTTCGATTGGGCGATCCGTCGGCGGTGAACTGTGACAGCACCCCGTAAGGCTTGTTGAAGACGAGGAGGCTCAAGAGCGCCTCCAGCCTCCCTCGTTCTTGTTGCGCCCGGTGATCAGGTTCTTGATCCACATCACAGCTCCCACCACCACCGCGGCCACGAGTTTCCAGGCCTTCTTGAAGAACAAAATCAGCGGAGCGAAAAGACCAAATTTGGCGGCTGCGGCCGCAGCCCCTCCGAGAACCAGTGCCCCGAGTCCATATTGAGCGATGCGGTCGCCCTGGCGATATTCGGCATACGATTCTCCACCGCTGTACTGGTGACTGCGAAGGATCTCACGGAACTGCGGCAGCGTTGCGTCCACATGGGCGCGGTCTTCGATGAGGGTGACTTTGGTGACGCCTTTGCGTCCCAAAAGCCGAACGTTGTAGTTCACAAATTTCTTCCCACCGCTTTCGGCTTCCACGCTCCATTCCAGATTCTTGGTGATGTCATTGAAGTTGGGAGCCACGTGCCATCCAACGATGCGGATTGGTGGAGAACCGCGCTCCTGCCGAGTCTCGTTCATCGACTCGGTGCCCTGCTTGTAGGACTCGATGAGCTTGTCGGCATTGAGTTCCTTCTTCTCATCATCCTTCACATAGCCGATCTCCTCGAATTCCAGAATCACCCACCACTCGTCCTGAGTCTGCATTAGGATGCCAGTCTCTTCACCGCTGGGTCGGTTGCCCGTCCTCTTCAAGAATTCCTGGGCCCCCGTCGCATCGAGGAATCGGAAACCTTTGGGAATCTGCAACGTGGCGCGTCCGACCAGACTCACGTTGGTTGGTCCCTGGATCCACGCCATGCGGTCCATGGGCGAAGCTTTACCCGAGGACAATTTCTCGCCTTTTTCTTGGGCTCGAAGTGTAAGGCAGAACAGACAGAGAACCATCCAATGGATGGATTGCCGGAGGACAATTTGCAGATTCATCGAGGTGAAATCGGGACGATGGGGCAGCTCAGAAGCCAAGGGAGAGATGGAGAGTGCTCAGGGATGACAGGCGCAGGAGCTGCCGCAGGGCTGGGGGGCGGGCACATCGCAGGCTCCAGTTTCGCATCCGGCATCGCCCTTGAGCATCAGGTATCCCCCTGAGATCACCCTTCGGACCGGTTTGCCCGATTCCGGATCGCGGGTCAACGCGGGGTCCTTCATGGACTGCTTCACCTCGAAGCGTCGCACTGCTTCGTCAGGCACTGTTGGGATGGTCTCGTACTGATAGAGAGGCATAGCAGGTGGAAATTGAGCGCAAGACCGGCCTGAGGGCAACCCGAAGCGATGGATTCCCAAGACTCCGGTGCCTGCACCGCGTCGATGCCTTGGGTATGTTTGCCCGCTGTCTGGGCTCAGAAGCGCGGCTCCAGCCCCGACTTCGGCATCAAACTAGGCATCAACCTCACCCAGTTCCGGAAGGGCTTGGGTGCTGTCGGCAAAGCGGTCGGCGCGGACCCCCATGCGGCGCATCAGTCCCAGATGCAGATTGGCCATCGGGGTATCTTTGGGGAATATCAAGTGACGCCCCGGCTTGAGGGTTCCGCCGCCTCGTCCTGCCAATACCAGAGGCAGGTTGCGCGGGTTGTGCGCGTTGCCATCACGCATACCGGCACCGAACAGGATCATGGATTGGTCGAGGACCGTCCCGGTGCCTTCCTTCATCGAACGGAGTCGATCTAGGAGATACGCATACTGCTCGACATGCCATCGGGTGATGCGTTCGTAGGGGGCCAGTTTTTCCGGAAGATTCTCGTGGTGGCTGTACTCGTGGTGCCCGCCCTTGACCCCGTCGAGGAAGGAGAAGTTCCGGCCGGATACGGCGTTGCCGAACATGAAGGTGCTCACCCGGGTGGCGTCGGTCCAGAATGCCAGCGCCATGATGTCGAGCATCAGGCGGACCTGCTCGGTATGGTTGATGCCGCGTTCGCTGGCCCGGGCGGGATCCGAATAAAGATCGATCCTCTGGCCCAGGCGTTCAATTTCAGCCCGCGCTGCTGGATCTTCCAGATACTCGCCGAGAGCGCGTCGTCGGGCCCATTCGATCCGGTGTTCGACGGAGCGGACACTCTCGAAGTACTCCGCCATTTTCTGCTGGTCGGCTTTGCCCAACTGCTTCCGCAGGCGCTGAGCGTCGTCAGCCACCAGGTCCAAGACGCTGGTGGTGTCTCCAAAGCGCGAGGCGGGCACTCCACCGGCGTTGCGAAAGATGCGGTCGAAAGCCCGACGAGGATTGATCTCCTTGGCGCAGGGCGTGGTGGGAGTGGCCCAACTAATGTGGGACCCGTAGAGGCGGGTGAAGCCTACGTTGGTATCGACTCCGGTCGTGATGGGCTCAATGCCCAACTCCAACGAGGGCAGAGGAGTTTGGTGGCCCACTTGTCGGGCCATCCATTGATCCATCGAAGTGTTGCCCGAGCACAAGTCTGCGCCGGTGGTCCGGGTGATCGTGGTGCTGGTAAGAAATCCGCCGGTCTTGACGTAGTGACCGTCGCCGGTGTTGGTGGCAGCATTCCACAAGTGGGTCAGGACTAGCAGTTCGGACTGGTGTGACTGAAGCGGTGCCAAGATGGGTGACAGTCGGAAATTAGCCCCTTCGCCTTCGGGCGTCCAACGGTCTGGCCGGGTGCCGTTGGGCATGTAGAGGCATGCAAATCGTCGAGGCGTGGTGATCTGGTCATCGCCGGTTTTAGGTTGCGCCCCGGCTTTCGACCCTGCCATGGCCTCCAACCAGGGCAGCGCCATGGCAGCCCCGACTCCTTGGAGCAGGGTTCTGCGTGACAATGTTCCAAGTGCCATGTTGGAGAAGGAGTAACAGGTGCTCGCCGAAGAAATAGTCGTCTTGCCTGAGGGACTTTCGTCGTCAAAAGCTGTAGGAGATGCCGGCCATCAACCGCAAGTCGTTGCCACGGCGACCCGGAGCCGGTGCCGAGCGGTAGAAATCTTGGAAAGTGATGGTAGCACTGGCCTTGTCGGTGATCTTGGTTGAGAGCCCCAAATTGAAGTTCATGACATAGTTCCCGAAGTCTTCTACCTGGGGTAGATATTCCATGCTCTGGATGATGGATGCACGTTCGTTGATCTTCCACTGCACTTCCTCGGCCACACGCAACGTGAGGTAGTTGGCGGTACCGGCTCCCTTGAGGCGTTCGAAAATGAAAGCCGGACCGTTTTCTAATTTCAGCTTCAACCGGTCGTTTTTGACTACGTAGTAACCGAGTGCTGGAGCCACTGTGGCGCGGTAGTCGATGGATGCGATGCGATCTTGTCGGGCATCCGACCGAAGACCCAGGTAGACGCGATCGGACAGCATGCGGTTGTACTGGGCATAGAGGCCGTAGTTCTGGGCGGTGGTAGTTTCCTTGCGTGTGGTGGGGTCGCTGTTGCTGCCGTAGGTTGCATCAGCTCCCAGTGCGATTTCATTCTTGTCCCATTTCCGGAGCGAAGTGAGGGCGGCACCGATTAGCAAAGTATCCGCATTGCCCCGAGCCACAGCGGCATTCATGGATACGGTGGTTGTCCAGGGACTCGGAGGCTTGGGCGGTGCGGCGGGGGGCTTCGCGGCCGCTGGAGTGTTGGTCGACAATTCGGCTGCGAAACCTGACAAGGTGGCTAGGCCCAACGCGACACAGAAGCTCAGAAATTGTTGTTTCATAGGACAAAACTGGTTCAACCCTAGGTAATCGAATGATTTAGACAATCGGCAACTATTGTGAATTCGAAGGAGGTTCGAGTTTCCTTACTTTCAGGGCTTGTCTTTGCCCACCATTCCCGTCATTTCCGAGGCCAAACGATGGAGCTCAAACTTGTTCTGGAATCTTTGCTGTTCGCTGCCCAGAAGCCTCTTTCCCCCATGGAGTTGCGGGACATCCTGAATCGTGCCGCTCAGGAGGAGAACGCCATCGAACCGGTGCGCGCCCTGCTTAAGCTCGACTTGGACCGGATCTTGGAGGGACTCAAGGCCTTGGAGGAGGATCACCGTATCGCACAGCGCAGTTATCGTTTGGTGTGTGTGGCTGGGGCCTGGCAGTTCGTCAATGAGCCGGACTATGGGCCATGGCTCAGAGCCTTTCTGGGAGTGAAGAATCGTCCTTCCCGCTTGAGCCAACCGGCGTTGGAGACTCTGGCGATTGTCGCCTACCGACAGCCGATCACCCGGGCGGAGATGGAGCAGATTCGGGGTGTGGCGGTCGACGGTGTTCTTTCCAGCCTCGTTGAGCGCGGGCTCATTGAGCAGGTGGGTCGTGCTGAAGTGGTGGGGCGTCCGATGCAGTATGGCACCACGCCGACATTTTTGGAGTACTTCGGACTGGCGGCTCTGGAGGGCCTTCCGGACGCCTCGGAACTGAGGCGGATACCGGTCCAGCGCCCGGAGTCACTCTTGACGGTGGATCCTGGTCTGGCGACAGCCCCGGAATCTCCCAAACTGGAGGAAGCCTCTCCTGAGACTCTGGCCCTGGCCTTGGATGCGCCGTCAGCCGGCGGAGAGGTCCACGCCGACTCGAGTTCCGAAGAACCGGTGCCTCCTCCGGCAGACGCGAGCAGTGGTCTTTAGTGGCGGGTGAATATTCGATGCCACTGTCGGTTTGATTTTTCTCCCCCACCGGACTTCATGAAAAAGACCCGGCCGGACAAGGGTCCGGACCGGGCCTGAGTAAACTCAATTCTTAGGGCTTCGACTCTTCAGCCTTCGACCGCCGGTTGGGCCGCTGCGCCTTGAGGGGGTTGTTGGGCCAGGACCACGGGAATCGGGAATCGCAGTTTCATGACGTCATCCACCAGCACTTCGATGGTGTAGACGCCGGCTTCCTTGAATTCGACATTGGCCATCACGCTCACCGTCGTCATCGCCTGCACGGGATCGGCCAACTGGAATTTCACGGAATTCTGGCGCAGCAACGTATTGCCGTCCGGTGCGATGAGGCGGACCACTTCTGTGAATTGCCCGATGCCGGCCACCCAGCGGTTGAACACGCATAGTTTGAAGGCGGTGATCGGCAATTGGGGCACACGTACCAGACCGATGATGCCGATCAGGATAAAATTGCCGTTGGACTCTTGCTTCACGTCCTCGCAGAGAAGCGAGCACTGGAGGTCGGGAAGGATGCGATTCGGTTTCATGATGACCGCGGAGGAAACCAACCCAGAGCCGTTGGGTCAAAGCCAATCCGGATGTGGCGCCGGTTTCCTGGGTCTCCCAAGCCGCACGGCGGTTTCCCACTGGATCGCCTGACTGTGGTGATGGGCGATGACCACTGGTCGAGTTTTCTCCGGAGTGGCTGCGTCGGTTGGTTGTGATCGTTGAGGGGGAATTACTGATGTGGGCACGGGCTATCGCCTGACTGCCTGACTCATGGGCGGTGGTTCAGTTTCCCGACGGGACTTATACCTTGGGCTTCCAGCCCGGTCGGTATTCGCGGCCCCAGAGTGCGGAGGCGGCTGGATCCCGGTGCAGAGTACGGCTTTTGGGATCCAGGTGCAGAGTATGCCCGGTGCGCCAGGCGATGTTTCCCAAATGGCAGAGCAGGGTGCTCTTCTGGCCTTCCTCGATTTCTGAATTGAGGCGTGCGTTGCCGCGGATGGCTTCAATGAAATTCAGGAAGTGGTCGGAGTCCCGGCGGGGCGCTTGACCTTCGCGGACCGTCTTGCCTTTGTCGTCAATCTGTTTCCATCCGCTGTCCAGCAGGAGGAAGGCTCCGCCTTCTCCCAAGAACTCCACACCGACACCAGCTCCGTGATGGCCCCTTGGATTGCAGCTGTGGCATTCCCAGGTGATCTGGCTGGTGCCGAACTCGTAGGAAGCCTGGATGGTGTCCGGGGTTTCCTGATCGTCTTGGAAGTAGTACCGACCTCCCGTGCAACTGACTTGGGCAGGACAATCGACGCCGAGTCCCCAGCGCGCCAGGTCGAGGAAATGGGGGCCATTGTTGGCCAATTCACCGCCGCCCCAGTGCCAGCGCCAATGCCAGTCATAATGCACGACATTGTCCCGATAGGGGCGCTCTGGAGCGGGGCCCTGCCAGAGGGAGTAATCGAGCCACTCTGGAATGGGAGCAGTCTTGCCGAGGCCGATGGTGGTCCGGTCCGCATTGTACCAAGAGCGCGCGGCGTGGAGTTTTCCAATGATACCGCCATGGAGTTCATCCATCGCCTCGCGGACGAGAGTCCAACTGCGTCGTTGATTTCCCATCTGGACCAGGCGCCGGTGCTTTCGCGCCGCAGCCACCATCCATTGAGCCTCCCGCGCGTTGTGGCTGCCGGGCTTTTCGACGTACACATGCTTTCCGGCATCGCAGGCGAGGATCGTGGCGGGTGCATGCCAGTGGTTGGGAGCCGCGATGCTGATGGCATCCAACGATGGATCATCGAGCATTCGCCGAAAATCGACGACCTCCTTGGGACGACGTCCCGTCTTTTTCTCAACCCAATCTGCGGCCTCGGCGGCCGCCCGTCGGTCCACATCACAGACCGTCCCGATCACGCACCCGGGGACGGTCAGAAAACCCTCCAGATGGGCCTTGCCTCGGTGCAGCCCCATCACTCCCACGGCCACCTGATTACTGAGCTGAGCTGCGCGGATGGCCTGTGGTAGGAACGCGGATCCGGTTACCCATGCGGTGGACTGGACGAAGCACCGTCGTGACAAGGTGGGGGAACTCATTGGGGAGCATTGGATTCATCTCGAGCGCCCTCGTCGAGACCGAGTTTGGCTTGCGCCTTGAGGACGCCTGGTCCGAGATCGCGGCCCGTGAACCGAACTGTCTGGACCAATCATGAATTGCAGCCCTCAGCGGAGCGGTATTTGAGGGAAGAATTGGAACGTCGTGGAGACCGTCTGGTTCAATCCGCGGCTTCGTCGCGATCAGTGCTGCTTCCGGGAGAACCGGACCCCAGCCTCGCGGAGGTGGACATCGCCTACGGGCAACCGGCACCGGACGATGTCTTGGCCTATAGCCGGATCGGATGGGTGGCGCTCTCGACGGCCGGATATACCCGATATGACCGCGACGATTTTCGTCAGGCGATGCGTTCCCGTGGCGCGCCCGTGACCAATGCCTCCTCGGTCTTTGCCGATCCCTGTGCCCAACAGGTCCTTGCCGGTATGTTGGCACTGGCTCGCAATTTGCCGTCGCAACTCCGCAACCAGGATGGTCGGCGGGATTGGCGTTATCTGGAGGATCGCTTCACGGCGTCCGTGCTCACGGGGCAGACGGCAGTCATTCTGGGCTATGGAGCAATAGGACGACGTCTGGCGCGTTTGTTGGCGCCGTTCGACATGCGATTGATGGCTCTCCGCAGGCGGATGGAAGCAGATGCCGGCGTCATCCTAGTGCCGGAAGAGGATTTGTCCCAAGCCTTGGCGGAAGCGGACCACGTGATCAACGTATTGCCGGACTCCTTGGCCACCCGAAAATTTGTCAATGCTGCTCGATTTGCCCAATTCAAACCTGGGGCCCGATTCTACAACATTGGCCGCGGCACCACGGTGGATCAGGAGTCCCTGATTCAAGCGTTGGACTCGGGCAGGTTGGGGGGAGCCTATCTGGACGTCATGGATCCGGAACCCCTTCCACCCGAACACCCTCTTTGGAGAGCATCCAACTGCTTCATCACTTGTCATATCGGCGGAGGCACCACCGATCAGGACGACAAGTTGGTCAGACACTTCTTGAATAATCTGGACCGATGGGAGCGCGGTCAGCCGCTGGAAGATCAGATCGTCTAATGCGCCGTGGGACTTCAGCATCTTGGCTTCGCGCCGTGTCTGGACGACTCACCCGATGGCGTTGACGCGCAGGTCGCGGAGGGTTTTCAGGTGAGGCAGAGGGACGCCGCGGATGGGGCGAGCGCCCTCGAGGCGTTTGGGTCCGAAGTGGGAGCGGTGG
>Ga0247843_1008935_pt1 | contig 11409 bp, 8 predicted proteins | sample LaCruzMarch2017__FD_192420 | JGI IMG/M metagenome (GOLD analysis project Ga0247843, IMG submission 192420) | Freshwater microbial communities from meromictic Lake La Cruz, Castile-La Mancha, Spain - LaCruzMarch2017_8m | ecosystem: Environmental > Aquatic > Freshwater > Lake | place: Spain...
GGAATTAAACCGTTGGTCACCATTGAAAATCACCACAACTTTGCGTGGAAAGAGATGATAAACGGTAAGGAAATGATCGTTCACCGCAAGGGGGCTACTCCTGCCAAAAACGGAGAATTGGGAATTATCCCCGGGAGTATGACAACGCCGGGTTACCTGGTAAGCGGTAAAGGAAATCCGGAAGCCTTGTTTTCTGCTTCGCATGGTGCAGGTAGATTGATGTCGCGGAACAAAGCAAAAAACAGTATTACCGTTTCTGCATTCAAAAAAAAGGTAGTTAATGCAGGGGTTACTTTAATGGGTGGAAGCCCGGAGGAATCTCCACTTGCCTACAAAAACATTGATGAGGTGATGGCGGCTCAGGAAACCTTGGTAGAAATTCATGGAACGTTTATTCCAAAAATTGTAAGGATGAATAAAGAATAAAATATGGAAGAGAAAATAATACAGATAACCTCCGGTAAAGGGCCGGAGGAATGCGAAAGGGTAGTGTACCTGGTTTGGGAAAAGATCAGGAAGCAAGCACAAAAAGAGAATATCGATATAGAAATTATAGAGCAAATAATTGGTAAATATGATAACACATGTTTATCCGTAACTCTTAAAATAATGGGAGATGACTTAAACAGATTCTGCCGCGAATGGGAAGGGACCATTCAATGGGTTGGGCAAAGCCCGTTCAGGAAATTTCATAAAAGGAAAAACTGGTTTGTTGGTGTTGCCGTACACACTATTCCAAAACAGGTAAACTGGAATGAGAAAGACTTCAGTTTTCAGACTTTACGGGCGTCGGGACCAGGCGGACAGAACGTAAACAAAGTAGAAACGGCTGTGAGAGCCACTCATATTCTTACAGGAATACGTGTTACTGCATCGGATGAAAGATCGCAACTTATGAATAAAAAAGCCGCCATGGAGCGGTTGAAAAATAAATTATTGAGTCTGCAGCTTTTGGAAGAAAATAAGCAACAACAGGAAAAGTGGTTGGAACTTAATGAACTGGAAAGAGGAAATGCGGTGAAAGTGTTTAAAGATGATCTGTGAAATGAGATAGTAAATAATGATCCATCTTGTTTTTTTTAACAACAATTGTAAATTTACATCATGCTTTTGCAATTAGATAATACAAGCAGGGAAAACAATAGTCTCTCCAATATTGACCAAGGTACTCCAGAAATATCCGTTCTCTGATCATGCCAAGGTCAGAAGTTTTCCTGGAAGACAAGATTCCCTTACCGAAACGATGTTCCGATAAAGGCAGGCTTCCTTACTATTAATCCCGTTTCCCTTTTTATCAAACTCTATAAACTTCCATTGATTCTCAAGGTACTCCTAAATTAATCTAGGATACGCAATAGGTAAATCAAGGTAATATGATGGGGCATTGCCCATAAAGTAACCAAAATCATTCATAGTATATCGCTTCTCAGTGAAATTACAATTCCTGATTATCATATCTCCATGACGGACGCTGATTTTTTATCTCCTAAAGCCGATATTACTATTCCGTAGACCGAGAATACTATTTCGTAAACCGAGAATACTATTCCGTAAACCGAGAATACTATTCCGTAGAACGAGAATACTATTCCGTAGACCGATTTTACTATTCCGGTCGCAGATATCTGAGAATGTACGATAAACGGTGTCAAAGTTTAAAAATTATAAATTTGACACAAAATGAAGACAGAAAAATTCGACTATGAGGCCTTTTAAAATTTGACTATGAATTCAAAGTACCAATAACGCGTTTATTATCAGCGCTTATAGATGAGTAAAAAATTCAAATTTGCAAAGGAGTCAATTCTCCGAAAAACAATTTTGTATCTTTGAGTACTAAAAAAAAATATGGGTTTGGTGTATTCGAAGATAAAATTAAGTAATCCACGGGATGAAAAATTATTACCAGTAGAGGTGAATTGTTTGGTTGATTCCGGAGCCTTACTTCTTTGCATTCCAGAGAGCATTGCCAGCCAGTTAAATTTGGAGACTATTGCTTTAAGAGATGTGGAAACTGCTGATGGAAAGGTTCATTCTTTGCCATATGTCGGCCCCATAAGGGTAGACTTTGAAAACAGGTGTTGTTTTGTTGGAGCCATGGTATTAGGCAATGAGGTTTTACTTGGTGTTGTTCCAATGGAAGACATGGACGTTCTTATAGATCCCACAACTCAAAAGCTTATTGTAAACCCAATGACTCCTAATAAACCGATGTATAAAATTAAATAGATTAAAATAAAAAAATCAGTCGGTCCGCCGGGAATCGAACCCGGGACCTTCGCCTTAAAAGGGCGTTGCTCTTCCATCTGAGCTACGAACCGAAAAATGAATGGGCAAAAAGCGATAAGAGTCTGTAGGCGTTCTACCACTGAACTACAAAGCAATTTTTACATTCATTCGTTGCTTTGACGGGATTCGAACCCGCGACCTCCCGATCCTGAATCGAAGTATCTCTATTCTACGGCACCATTCCGAGATTGTATTAATAATGATGAGGAAAAAAACGTAAAGCGTGATTGTTTGAGCTACTCATTCAGGCAGGACTTGAACCCGCATCCTTTCCGTATCTACGGAATGCTCTACCGAAGTATCGCTTTACTACGTCACTCATCTATAATTTTAATCAACAAAAGCAATTGTCAAAAAAGTAAATTAATCATGAGCAATTTGAATATTGCCTTTTGAAGTTTATTTGTTTTTTGTTTTGAAAATTGTAATTTTAAAAGAAGCAGGTAATAAACTGCAAAAGTTTTTTTATTGCTCTACCACTGAGCTATTTCATTTTCATGAAAGCCGGACTCGAACCGGCGACAGATAAGTACACGAAGTATCTCTTACATACGACACTGCTTTATTTTTTAAAAGAGCAAAAATCAATAAAAGAAATTTCCTGAAGTATTCAGGAGCAGGATTCGAACCTGCGATGGCCACGAAGTATCTTTTATTTACGGCATCTTTCAATATTTTTGTCAAAAGCAACTTGCGATTCGGGACGGGGATTTGCGATGAGGATTTACACCTCTTCCCAATTTGCATTGAGACCCTTCCCCTACAAGTGCGAAGTATCCCGTTTCTACGGCATTCTGACAATGTCTTTATTATCAAAGAACGATGGTAACCTTTGAAACTGTCTAAAATCTATTTAATTTCATACTTATGGCTCTTTTTGGCTGCAACTTCGTTAGATTTTTTCGACCTAGTTCGTTTCACTATGCCTGCAAAATCTGCCTTGTTTCGCTCAAAAATAGCTCATAATAAATTTTATCAAATAGAATTTAGACAGCTTCTTAGGGATTCGAACCCACATTTTCTTTCTCAACCCCGCTTTTCCTTCTAAGCTAAAAGGTTATATTAACCCCTCTGCCCTTACTGACAGAGGGGACCTCTTTTTACAATTCTATTTGGTTGATCTTCTCCACAGCACTTTCTCCATTTTCAATGGCATTCAACACATCAAACACTTTGTCTGACCAACCTGCAATTAAGCATACCTCATTTTTTTGTATCTTCAATGGGGTATTGCCATAACCTGCCAAATCAAACAAATACAACTTTGCTTCAGGTGCAATGGCTTTGTATGCCTTCCATGATGCTTGAAGGCTGGAGCTTCCTTTGTTACTATCCCACATCTGGCAATCGGTAAACAGCATTATTTTATCCATTATTACCTTTCTCCTTATTAAATCATCTATCACTTTGTAACCATTGGTGGAGTATCCAACCTCCCCTTCACGTTTGTAGTATTCTTCCACGTTAGCCAATACTCCTCTATTAGGCATGTTTATTATTTTCCAGGTATCACCAAACATTCCGCTCACCACCCTTTTGCATTTTGATTGCATCAACATACCAAGCATCAACCCTATATCAAATAACAACACTTTACTTTTGGCTGAAATTGGTTTTTGCATCGAACCGGAAACATCACAAGCAATCAATACCCTGGTGGTCACATCAAAGCCCTTCAAATTTATAATACTTATTACCACCGCATTTTCCAAAGCATTTAAAACCATGGTAACAAATTCAGATTTCAACTCTTTTACCTCACGGTAGGCAGCTAAATACCTGAATGGCAATTGTTTTGAACCAGAAACGGCCTTATGATCTGCCAGGTAATCGCAAACCTTTTTTACGTGATCAACAGAAACTTTAGCTTCCAATATATTGCGCAAGTTCCTCATCAATGCCATATATCCAATTTTACCGCTATCTATCAATTCTTCCCATTTCTCTTTCATTGCAATAGCTTTTGCTTTATCATTTTTATACTTAACCTGGCCTGCGGCAGACAACTCAGTTTCCCAAGTGTATGGCACATCCAATGTGTTGTTAGCTATTTTATTGAATATCGCTTGTTGGGTTTCATCTTTTGCTTTTGGATGAACAATAAACAAGGCATCACGCAATTTTACTTCAGCATCACGATTGTATTTTGCAAACTGGTATTCATCAAAACTGTTGAACGCCTCTGACAAGCCTTTTTGAATTTGCTTTGAAAGTTTGTTCAGTTTTTTTGTCCCGGTTCTATTATTTGCCAATTGGTAGTAGGCAAGTAATTCCATGATCTCATCCGCCCGTTTAACAACACCATTAACAGTTTTACCTACAACAGCATTTCCTGAATTGGCTTTCGCCAATTCAACTGCCAATACCAAAGGCACACTTCGCATGTACATTTCATTTCGGGCATATACTGCCAACTTTGCAACATACTCAGGACTGTTTTTAAGCATTAACTGTTGTATCCTGGCAACTCGAGCATCATTTTTTTCGTAAAAGGTGTCGTTCAATCCGCCGGTAACAACGGCTGAATACAATTCCATTTCAGGCGTTAACAGGTTGGCTTTTGCACCTTCATGGTTTTTTACTGCATTTACTTTTGTTTTAAGAATGTTGAATTTCATGATACTGATTTTTAATAGTTAAACTTTAGTGTTCAATATGTTTTTACTAATCTTTCATATTGACGGTACAAAGGTTTTACACCAAAACGCAGCCTAATTGCGCAAACGTTTTTTATTGAGGTTTTAATTGTAACGGATTGATAGTTATCGTGAAAGAATTCGGTTTGATCATCTATTTATCTCTCTTGCGCAAATACCTTGCGTAGGCATTTGCATAATTTCATACATTTGAAGTTATGCCATTAAACAAACTTGCCCTGGTTCGCTATAAAACCATTGATGATTGTTTGCAAAACCGCTTTCGTAAATGGACCCTGGAAGATCTTATGGAATGCGTTTGTGATAAGCTTTATGAATATGAAGGTATAACCAAAGGGATAAGCAAACGAACCATTCAGCTTGATCTGCAGAATATGCGAAGCGAAAAGTTAGGGTATAATGCTCCAATAATTGTTACGGATAAAAAGTATTATTCCTATAGCGAAAAAAATTACAGTATAACCAATACACCTTTGACAAAGCAGGATCTTACCACCCTGAGCGAAGTGGTTGGGGTTTTAAAGCAATTCAAAGGTTTCAACTATTTTGAGGAGTTGAATGAAATGGTAACAAAACTTGAAGATAAAGTGTATAAGCAAAAGAATAAGGGCACGTCTTATATTGAATTTGAGAAGAATGAATTATTAAAAGGCCTTCAGCATATCGATCCTTTGCACAAGGCTATTATCAATAAATCTACCCTAAACATACATTATCAATCCTTTAAAGCCGTCAAAGCCAGTGAAATCATATTCTTTCCTTATTTACTAAAAGAATACCGCAACCGTTGGTTTGTATTGGGAGCCAAAAAAAAAGGCAGGGGAGTGCTGAACCTTGCGCTCGATAGAATAGAAGCCATGAACGTATTGGAAGCGGAGAAATATCTTGAGAATACGGAAGTTAATATCGGAAAACACTACGATAATGTTATAGGGGTAACTAAAACTCTTGGCCAGAAAGCGATTATAATTGTCTTAAAAATAGATAATATCAATGCTCCCTATATTCTAACAAAGCCTTTTCATAAATCTCAGAAAATATTAAAGGAAGAAGAGGATGGATTGATCTTCAGTATAGAAGTGGTACTGAACTTTGAATTGGAAAGGGAAATCCTCGGATTTGGTGAAAGTATAAGAGTTTTAGCACCCAGAAGGCTTGTTGGAAGAATAGCCTATCGTATAAAACAATCTCTTAAAAATTATACCGACGTAGATAAAGTTTAAAAGAAGTCCCCTATCCCAACCGATGATTCAATATCTCCTTTACGGATGAAAACATCATAGGGGCCGTTGATTTTCGCCAGTCTAAATGATCAAGATCACCCCCGAAATTCATGTAATAATCGATATGGAATTTGGTGAACTCTTCCAATACGTGTTCTCGGAAGTTAATAAAAGCTATCCAACCATCTTCAACGTCTTGAAACCATTCTTCGTAATAATCGTCTTCCGAAGCATGAAAATTAAGGACATTTTCTCCAATTAATATAAACTTGCTGATTCCGGCTTCAACTAGAACATCCACTACATCACGCTTAAGAAACATAATGTCGTTATTAATGCAATCGTTCCATTCGCCCAGCATTTCTATAACCACATAGCCTTCGGTGTAATCTGCCTGAAGAATTTTTATATAAAGAGTTTCTGATCCAAATTCATCCCATTGGGGGTGAATATAATGGCCGTATATGGCATTTGTAAAATAGACTTCCGAATACTCTCGTCCATAAAAGGGGGAAAGCTTGTCTTCTTCAGATTTATACAAATGGAGCCAATTAAAGAAAGGTTCGATGGTGTGCATTTTTTGGAGATGGTGAGATTTTGAGATGGTGAGATGTGAGATGTGAGATGGTGAGATTTTGAGATGTGAGATGGTGAGATGTGAGATGGTGAGATGGTGAGATGTGAGATGTGAGATGGTGAGATGGTGAGATTGTGAGATGTGAGATGTGAGATTTTGAGATGTGAGATTTTGAGATGTGAGATGTGAGATTTTGAGATTTTGAGATGTGAGATGGTGAGATGGTGAGATAGTGAGATGTGAGATTTTGAGATGTGAGATTTTGAGATGTGAGATGTGAGATTTTGAGATGTGAGATAGTGAGATGTGGGATTTAATTACTGAATTTTGAAATGAGACTATAAATTAATCTTTGAATTTCCAGGCATTGGGCTTCAAGAAGTTTATAGTTTTCTTCATTTATAAAATTAAGGTCATTAGAGAGGATTAATAGGTTTTCCACTTCAATTGAGGAACCTAAAGCATAATCTAAAAAATTTAAAAACTGGGCATTTGTTCTTCTCCCACATCCTTCTGAAATATTGGTGGGGATTGATACAGATGCTCGTCTTATCTGTGATGTTATTCCGTAAATTTCCTCTTTTGGAAAGCTAGCCGTATAATTATAAATAACCTTTACCAAAGCTCTGCTTTTCTGCCAAGCAATTAATTCTTTAAACCGATGCATTTTTTCTGAAAGTGATTTATTTGTTAGATTATAAATTATATTCTCAATATCTCAATAGCTCATTATCTCAAATTCTCAATGTCTCAAATTCTCATCATCTCATTATCTAAAGTCTCATTATTTCAATGTCTCATTATCTCATTATCTCATTATCTCAAGTCTCATTATCTCAATGTCTCATTATCTCATTATCTCAATGTCTCATTATCTCATTATCTCATTATCTCATTATCTCATTATCTCATTATCTAAAGTCTCATCATCTGATTATCTCAAGTCTCAAAGTCTCATTATCTCAAATCACAAAGTCTCATCCTCTCAAAATCTCAATGTCTCATACTCTCACCATCTTCCGAAATATTCGTTTCGTCCACAATATAAAGGGGTCTGTTGCGGATGTTATCGTATATACGGCTAATGTATTCCCCAATAATACCAATACCTATTAATTGGATACCGCCAATAAAAATAATAGTAACCATGAGCGACGACCAGCCTTTTTCATAGTCTCCCTCCACATAACGGTTGTAAAGGGTATAAATTATAAGCAAAAAACCAATAAATGCACAGATAAACCCCGAAATGGTTGCCACACGCAAAGGGAAATTAGAAAAAGAGGTAATACCATCCATGGCTAACCTAAACATTTTTCGGAAAGTGTATCCGGTTTGGCCGTTTAATCGTTCTTCGCGGTCGTATTCAATAAAGGTTTGACGGAACCCTACCCAGGCCATTTGTCCTCTTAAAAACTTTTGCTTTTCAGGCATTTTATTTACTTGATCCACCACCTTGCGATGAATGATTCTAAAATCCCCGGTATCAATGGGTATATCAATTGTAGTGATTTTTGCAAGGGTCTTATAAAACCATTTTGCAGTCATGAGTTTAAAGCGGGATTCCCCTTTACGCGAACGGCGTTTGGCATACACCATTTCATAACCTTCTTTAAGTTTATTGTATAATACTGGGATTACTTCCGGTGGATCCTGGCCGTCGGCATCAATAATGACGACTTCCTCTCCTTTACAAAGATCAAGTCCAGCCGAAACGGCTATCTGGTGACCAAAATTTCGGCTGAAATTGATGTATTTAACTTCAGTGTGCGTAAAACTTAATTCTTTGAGTAATTCAAAGGATTTGTCTTTACTGCCATCGTTTACATATATGATCTCGAAGGGTTGTCCTGTTTTATGCATGGAGCTAAACAGACGGTCGAAAAATATCGGGATATTTTTTTCTTCGTTGTATATAGGAATAATGACACTAATCATGGGTTAGATGGTGAGATGTGAGATGTGAGATGTGAGATGTGAGAGGTGAGAGGTGAGAGGTGAGATGGGGGGATGGGAGATGGGAGATGGGGGAGGGTCAAAAATCATAATTCCTCATACTTAGGTTCATTCTCAATCCAAGTTGTATCCAAGAACTGTTTGAACTGTGGGTTGTTAAATCACTTTTGGCAGTTCGGACATTTATTCTAGCGTCAATCCACATATTATGATACATCATGTAGGACGCATTGAAAAACAAGATACTATAAACTGTTTTTACCCCTTGGCCTATGGTGTGACCATTTTCATATGGCCGGTTTTCATAGGTGGTTAATATATTACCCCCAAAGTGTTTGGTTTGACTACTGCTATCCAACCCTTTTATAGCCTGAATAATCCCTGCTTCAATAAACAAGGAATAAAAAGGTTGATAACGGGCAATGGCTATTATTTCTTTAAAATTAGCCCCAAGCGGATGAGCCAGTGCCTGGTTGTAATTAACATAGTTCTGGCTTAGTTTGAAGTGGGTATAGGTGTATGGGCGTAAAAGGTTGTATTCCAACTGCAAATCCAGTCCTGCAATTGTAAACGCATTTATATATTTTAATCCAGTTTGAACGCCATATTTATTTGCCCACCAACCGGTTCTGTTAATTAATTCGTTTTTTACAAACTCATCCAATACAAATTGGCCGTAAAATGAAATCCTCTTTTTGATATTCCATTTCCAATCCAATCCTATAATTACATTGTCGCTGCTGTTGAGATTATGCTCAATGGCTCTATAAAAAATAATAGGGTTAAGATAGTTTATATCAAAATTTCCAGGCTGATTTATATCACCCCGATCGTATATTACCGATTCAAATACGCCTAAATCAAGCGCATTGAATAGTTTTACTCCTAAATAATGGTTAACGAAATATTTAGGTTTTATTCCTCTGCCGGTGGCTGATTGACTGGAAAAATCGGTAAGTTGAGTAAAGAGGTTTTGATAATTAAATCGCCAGATTCTGGTGTTAAACTTTAAGAACAAGTACTCTTTACTGTAATTGGAAAGAATCAAACTCCGGTAGCCGTTTCCTATAAAATTGCGGTCGTGGCCAAATTGGGCAATAATATGTTTACTTGGGGAAAACGTGAAATACCCTTTGGCTTGAAAAAAGTCGGACGCTGCACCCCCGAAACCCTTATGAAATCCTTCCCCTGGGATAACCCCTGTGGAATCTATGATTTGGGTATAGTAATCCGGAAAACGGAATTGATTTTCTGTGATTGATGAATAAAACCCAACCGTATTATCAATCATACCCCTGATTTCAGCACCTCTTGTATTTTGATAGGTAGAGTTTTCTGAACTAAAATCTTTCCCTCCCGATATAACGAGGATAGGATTAATCATCAAGGTAAAATCGCGAATCTTTTTAGAGTAAAGGGCAGCAGGGGAGGCATACAGACTTTTTTTAAACGACCGCCAGGGTGTAGGTAAAACTAAATTGGATATTAGTTTCTCCTGCATTGTATCATAAAGGGGGTATTCAAACAGTTCTGTTTTAAAGTATTGGATTGAATTTTTGTACAATACCGAATCGGAATCTAACCGGTTTAGCACATTAACTTGTGCTCTTGAGATAGGTTTTACGGAGGTGATAAATCCGTTCGTTTTCCCAGCTATATCTAACCTGTCGATGTGGTAATTGGTAAATGTATTAATGGGTAGGTAAGTATCCTGGCAAAAACCTTTAGAATAAATGCCTAAGAAAAGCATTAATAATGGAAGTTGAATTTTAAAATTCCCGGCAAAATTCATTAGGCAAACATAACTAAAATGCCGTAATCTCTATTAGGAACACAAAAATTGATAGGTTATACCAAGCGAATTTGAAAAAAGAATCCCATTTCTATTATTTTGCGTCTCCTATCATGAGTGAATACATCAAGAACCAAATAGATATCCTTACCGCCGAACTGAAGGAACATAATTATAGATATTATGTACTGGCCGAGCCGGTATTATCCGATCGTGAATTTGATAGAAAACTCGAGGAGCTGGAAGCACTTGAAAAAGAACATCCGGAATTGGCCCACACCGATTCTCCTACTAAAGTAGTAGGGGGAGCGGTTACCAAAAGCTTTAAAACAGTAAAACACAGCCGCCCCATGCTTTCTCTGGGCAATACATATAATGAGGCCGAGATTCGTGAGTTTGATCAAAGGGCAAGGAAACTGGCCGGAATGGATTTGGAATATGTATGCGAACTTAAATTTGATGGTTTTGCTATTGGCCTTACGTATTCAAGGGGGAAATTAATACAAGCCCTTACCCGAGGGGATGGTTTTCAAGGCGATGATGTAACGGAGAATGTTAAAACTATTCGAAGCATTCCGCATCAGTTACAGGGCGATTACCCGGATGAATTTGAAATACGCGGGGAGATATTTATGCACCGCAAAGGGTTTGATAAAATGAATAGTGAAAGGGTAAGTAATGGGGAGCCACCCTTTGCCAACCCAAGAAATTCGGCCGCAGGAACCATAAAATTACAAGAGAGCAAGGAAGTAGCCAAACGACCATTGGATTGTTACTTGTATCATTTATTAGGAGATGAAAAACGGTTTACCACTCATTTTGATAGCCTTAAGGAATCTCAAACCTGGGGCTTACCTGTAAATGATGCTATGAAATTATGCGCCAACATTGATGAAGTGATTGCTTTTATAAAGC
>Ga0247843_1008936_pt1 | contig 11405 bp, 14 predicted proteins | sample LaCruzMarch2017__FD_192420 | JGI IMG/M metagenome (GOLD analysis project Ga0247843, IMG submission 192420) | Freshwater microbial communities from meromictic Lake La Cruz, Castile-La Mancha, Spain - LaCruzMarch2017_8m | ecosystem: Environmental > Aquatic > Freshwater > Lake | place: Spain...
GGACTTCTTCCTGATAAAATTGTCCCAAAAGTGGCGCGCTCGATTATTACGTCGAGCGTCGCGACGACGATGCGAATGATCATATCGTCGTGTGTACTGATCGGACGGATTTAAAGATTCGTCGGCAGACCAAATGATTAGGATATGCGCGCCTTCTCATTCGTGCCGATGCATGCGCGCGAAGATACGCACGTGCATTCGACACTTATTTTGTAGTATAAAATAGCACACAATTTTTTACTCTCATGTATTTTTGTCATTATCATCATCGATTCATTCTACTGAATCGATGTGTAGTTCTTAGAGTAGTTTCCTGCCTAGGACAGACGGTAGGAAAGATTTTGAACGCTCCTCTAGTTGTGGTTTGTGGTTTGCATGTGATGGAAACTCCAGGCGTCGCAGGTATTGTGATTAGACCTGATCCAACTAAGAAACATCACCACCTGGTTTACACCTGGTCCGATGCCCATGAAGGCTACCCTCATCATGATTTTGATGATCGGGGTCCTGCAACATTGCGTGCTTGGTCTGGTAATGATGGAAAACTGGTTAAAAAGTACCTTTGCGATGTCGGAGTAGATGCTGATGGAGATCATGCTTATCCTACCATTTCGACTGTTGTTTTCTGTAAACTTTGATGAATGATTGTGGGTTGATTCGATTATTGTCGTGATGTACTGTATCTCAGGGTGTCTACAATATGATAACAATTTCTCTGGTTATGACATCGAAGAGGCCGCAGAGTTTATCGGAAGAAAACATACTTCCATTCTGGGAGCAATCTAGTGGAAAGAGTATGGAAACTTGGAGGGGGGATCCCGGGCTAATTCGAGCAATGGCAGTCGTTGAAGACAAATACTTGTTTAATGTTTCCGTTTGTCCTGGCCATGGCTTCCAACACAATTTTACCCTTTGGAGCTTGCTTGAACCGGGCATCCCGCTCATCAGAAAAGATTTACGAGATGAATCCCGTCCGTTACTTCGTCAGGACATAACTCGATGCATGAAATTGTAGGAATTAGTACTGCTGGGAAGACTATCTTGATTGCCAATGAATGTGCGGCAGAAATTGCAGTTGTGACGATAGCCGAAGATGGTGATCCCAGTAGCATCAACATATGCGGGTACGGTACGATTGAAGAGCAATGTGAGATGGAAAGCTATCATGGAAGGATTGCCATGTCCAAAGGTTATTCTATCGTTGCAAATGAAAAATCTGATACTGTTTGGATCTATGACATCAATGAATGCGTGGATCATGAAAAGCTGGATACACGTGATGGTAGCTTTAAAGATCAACGCCGGAGTAATCGCGATGATGACGAAGATCGATGTTTTCCAGGAACGGAAATTGCTCTTGGTAAAATTGAATTCCCTCTTTGGGGTGGAAATAAGCCTGCTCACAAAGGGCAGAAACAATTTGTCTTTCCAATTCAAGATTCGCTAGGGCAACAAGAAGATGATGATGATGATGATGATGATGACTGCTTTGGTGAAGGTGGTCCAGTGGCTCTTGCAATTAGAGGACGATGGATCGTAGCAGGATTCAGTAATGGCTCAATATCGAAAGCATTGCTTCATGAGCAATTTGCAAAACTTGAATCTTCTATTGATGTAAGTTCGAATCACTTGGCATCATGCTCTTATTTGTGCAGCTCTGAGCATTTACCAGAATTGGTGTGTGCTGAAGACAGCGGCTACGATGGGAGTGATGGGAGTGATGAAGTCATGCTGGTGGAGATTACTGAGGTTGACGAATGCTGTAGAAATGAACACTTGAAGTGAGCATCAAATCAATAGTTTGATCAAGGTGACATGTTCGAAGCTCTGAGACCCCCAGACAATAGGTTCATAGTCTGAAATGTATAGTATTTAAATATTATCCAAGGCTAGATGAAACAAAGATAATTTGTTTCCTCTCCGTAGTGATGACAAACTGCACGACAACAAAAAAGCGAAATAATGAATCCTCTTTGGATTCTTCCTCCAATGAACATTTAGTGTTCTTCGACTCTGGCAGCTTAAAACTCAATTCGACTTTTATAGACAGCTCAATGAGGGTATCATCTTTCATATTATGTACTGTTGTTGCTCTCGTCATCAGAATAGACGTTTGAGTCAGATTCTTCATCGCTCTCGTCATCAGAAGTGGAGTCAGAGTCTGATTCTACATAGGAGTCAGATTCTTCATCTGCAACACAATGAGGAATGGCAACAAATGACCCATGACAACATCAGCTCCAAAGTAATACGACATTGTCTTCTCGTGCTTTCTGGCAATTAGTTTCATTCTCCTGGGGAATATCCTCATTCATTTTCATCTTCCAAAGAGCAAGCTCCAATATCATTGTGATTTCCTTCAGCTTTGGGTGTTCGTCTTCAAAATGGACAATTTTTGCTCGGATTGCAAAATACCAGAGTTGTCCCTCCTCCATTGAAAAGCAGCAGTCTGGATCATATTAATTGCCATTACGCCAAACTTTTAAGGCAAGAGCTTCCACACGGTCTGACATGCCGCTCATAACCAGAAATTGCATTCTTTCAATGAACATTGATTCAAAAGAGATATCTGAAGGTGATGCAATCTCGTCAAGCAAAAGATCCCAATCAACTGGCTGCTCAGGGTAGTGCATTTGTTTTACACAAAGTAGATTCTCAATGTTTTCTTCGGGAGTGTTACACCGCCCCATTGTCTCCACCATCATTGTTCAGTCAAAAACCTGCTCAGGGTAGAGTGAGTGATAGCTGTCAAGAAGAAACTGGAAAATCTCAGCTGGTGCAGCCCCCCAAAATGCATACAATAGTGGCAGCGGCCCCCATCTATCTTCAAAATGAGCAAGCTTATCTTGTATTCCATGCAAAACTACCGTGTTGTCCTCCTCCATTCAAAAGCAGCAGTGTGAATCATGTTTGTGATATGATCACGCCAAACATTAAAGGCAAGAGCCTCCACACGCTCTGACATACCGCACATGACCAGAAACTGCATTCTTTCTTTAAAAGTGAAAAGGAATGAGACACGTGAAGGTATAGCAAACTGACAACTTATCAAGCAAATGATCCCAATCAATTGGCTGTTCAGGTAAGTGCATTTGCTTTACATGTAGCAGGTTCTCAATGCTTTCCTTCGGTGTATCTGTTCTCCCCATTGTCTCCACCATCATCGCTCAATTGAATACGTGATCAGGGTAAAGTGATTGATAGCTCATGAGAAGAAATTGTATAATCTCAGCTGGTGCAGCTCCCCAAAATGCATATAATAGTGGCAGCGCCCCCCACCTATCTTCGGTGATTAGATTTGTAGGGTACTTCTCAACTATTACACTAGATCATGGACTGATGAGCATGCCAAAATATGAAGTGGAGTCATCTCTAGACAGTCTTGTTGATTACCAGTTGGATCCAGCTTTGTTGCGTCCTGAGGTTCTGTAGCACTTCCTGATGATACGACAGGTAATAGACTAATCTGTGGATAGGTAATTCTCAAAACGATGCATTAGCTCTCTGATAATTTCTAATTCTGAACCAAACAGCTGAAGAAGATCATTCGCTTCATGAAAGATGTTATCAAGTGTCAGGTGGAAAGGCCACATTTCGTAGACAGTGATTCTTGTAGAATGCAGCTTTTCCAATCTCCCTCATGTCTCATGTTCTCAGCAATTTCGACGGAAAATATGGACCTACACCCCATTAACAATTGATAAGGGATCATGGTGATGAGGGGTGGGATTCTAAAGTTGGTGAAGATGCAGCCAGCGAATGCGCTTCTTCCAATCCTTTCAATGCCATCATGGAGACAAATAGGGGTTCGGAGAGAGTCAATGAAGGCGCCATCACGAATCCTCCTGAGTGAGTTGGGGATGTTGATCTTCGTTATCGAGTTATCACAATAATCGAAGGAATAATTTCCCACTTCCACGAGGCCTTCACACAGCTCCACCTCGGTCAACTTTTTGCGTCCGAAAAATGCACGAGCGGGGATTGACATGACGGAGGGATCAACCCGGACATGTACGATATTGTCCGGAGCTCTCTCTCCTCCTCTTCGGCCCGTGTAGACGAAGACCTCGTCCTCAGTAGATAGCATTGTTATTACTCCTGTAATGTATCGCCTTCCCGTTATTGTGAGAGTGACTAAAAACGAAAAAAAAATACGAGTTTAGGCGGCTTTTTGGGTCCGGGAAAATGTAACAAATTCAGCGCGCAAATGAGTAGTCTGACGAATAGTTAAATATCTCGTTGAATACTTGGTGGTTGGATTATTCCGTTGGGTCGATTGCGTTCTCCATCTCATTAGCTTTCAGAATCTATGATGAAATTTTGTTGTTGCACCTAAAATAAAGGGGTTATGGAGCTTCAAAGTTACCATGTTACATTAAAAAAATCGTTGATTTCAAATTTCAAATGTTACATTGACATTCTCGAAGACTTCCGGACCACGTAGCTGACCCACCAATAGTGCATTAGATTCGCAAGAGCCTGTAGAATGAGATTCTGACCTTAATTTTTTTGAAATTCCAAGATCCGACTGAGAAGGACTCATTTGAGGTGTTTGACCACTGATTTAAAGGCGATTCTGATATAAATACCCTGAGGAAAGAGTAGTTTTACGACAAAGATTGACGAGGCTGACACGGAAGATGAACAAGAGACGGATTAGATCTATCTAATATTGTTAGGAAACTACATTTGCTTACTCATTCATGCATTCTTTGGACATCTGTACCGGCTTTTAGGTCATTATACGTTGATATTACAAATGTAACAAATTTGTAATGTCAAGGAGAAGGTCCACCGCGCGTCACATACAACAAATTCGACCGCAACAAGCGAGGTATAGCGAGGTCGGGATGTGTTGGATGGACTGGTGCGAGGGCGAGATCATTGAACGACAATTATTCATGTTAGAGCTATCGATCTCAGAGGGGTTGGGTTGTTAAAAATCTCAGACGGCTATTTGGGCCCGGTTTTGTATGCGCGCACAAGGGCGGACCCAAAAAGCCGCCTAAACTCGTACCTGCCTTTTGTCTCGGCATCAGCATTGTTAGACACTATTTTTCGTGCCAGTACGATTATCTCCATTCAAACGCTAAGATGATTTGGCAGGAATAAGGACCCCCTCCTCTGATGAGAAATGGTTGATTATTATTTGTAATACCATATATTCATATATAACTTATAAAGCCTTGGATTTGCCAATCTACCCTATTCCTGGTTGATAACTTTATGACGATTCATACTAACTCACAAAAATGAGCCGTTAAAGGAGCTGTTTGATCGACTAGACATAACCGACATATTGGTAGAATTCCTAGCTGACCCCATATTATCAGCATGCCTACTTGATCTTCCTGATGTATCTGACTCTTGGGAAAAGATGCTACTACTCATCCTTGTTGACTGCTTCTCTTCTTTGATCCTTGAATTCCTTGAATTCCGTGATTCTTGGCTAGTATAACTCCGCTGCGATGACAAACTCTTGCCAGACATTCCGTGCTGCTGCTCCAGCTGAAAATCGTGACCCTCGTCAACATACGCTTGGTCTTCGGCAATGTAATCCAAGTACATGGTGGGATCACGAGGGATACGATGATTTCGAGATGACGAATTGTGTGACCACCTATCCCCGTCGAAACTTTCCTTGGCGCTACCTGCGTCATCGTAATTGTTGTTGATTGCTAGCCTATCGTTCGAAGCGACGCTACCTTGTGACTCAATCTCCCTTTGACTCGACGATATGCGTTTCTGTTTCTTTTGCTTCTTTGATGACATTTGTGATGAAAATTGACTCCTAGCTTGGCTCCGATCGTCAAGGTCAAAGAAGTTCATCTTCTTACCTGATGATCGACTTCTACCATCATCGCCGTCAAATTTCTCGAGGTAGTACATACCTCCGAATGCTATGCAACAAAGTATAGTGACAACGATAATTACAATGAAAGAGATTGCCCATCCAGCAAGGCCCTCTTTCGCAGGTGGTGCAAGGGATACAGTGGTCGAGGCTGCTTGGGTAGTGGTGACACTGCTATTGTAAGCTACTGATGGAGATGGTACCACGGCGGCCATAGATGGGTAGGGTGTTGTAACGTCCAAGTTGTAAATACTTTCACCTCCGCTGCTAATTGTTACTTGGACGTTGGGATAATCCAAATATTCGATTTCGGGATGCTCTCTGGGTGTGAAATATGCAGTATTAACAATATATGAGACAAAGTGAAACAGTGCATCCCCACTGTTTGCCCCTCCTACGCAGGTACTCACCTGATGGCTTTCCAAATCTCATTGTGATTGTCTTTCATAGTTTCAGCAATAATTGGGCCAAACAATATTCCACTCTCATCCCTGGCTACGTAAACATCATATGACATGGTTTCATCTTTCAACCTTCGTTGTCGTCGTACGGTCGTTGTACCGGCAGTAGTAGTTGCATTACTATCCTCTTCTCCCCCAACCTTTACCTCCATAACCTCAAGACCATCAATTAAATCACCTAAGAGCAATGTAATACGATTTACTGCCACAAGTCCTTCATTACTCATTTGTTCACTGGTAACATCGATAGGTAACCCCACGACGTCAAAGTTGATAGTTACCAATTCAAAAGGTGATATTGATGGTGCCAGAGTCGGGGCCATCGTCTCTGGCAATTTGCAGTAGCATGTGTCCACTAAAACAAATAATGAATGATGGTTGTGCCATGTAAATACGTATAATTTCAACAACAAAAGTGTGTCAGAGAAGTGTAATTATAAAGCTTGTTTCTGACCAATAAATTTACGTTGGTCCACCAGATAAACGTACCTTGATCACACGGCCACCATGTCTGGCCCTTGGCACATTGAGCACAATGTGCATCGCCTACGGTACCCACTGCCAAACAGCTAGCTTCGGCACAGCCAGTGCATGCCACCGACCCAAGCAGGCCAGTCGCAGTTGCTTGTAGAGATCGACGATTGATTCTTCGATTGTCATTCACGTGTGGTATGGCTTCCGAATTGACGAGAAGGATACAAGGCTGCATTAGTAATAGCAGGAGGGATGATACTACTACGACGATCACCGTCATCGCTCCGATTTTAGAGCGCATTGGCGTCGGACGACGACAACGTTCATTTCTCGTCATGGCTTTCGACCTTTGCTATTACTGGTAACAACCAATCGTTTAATAGACGCGGAGGAATATGAATTGTTGTCTTCGTGCGTGGCCAAAGATTGAGCTGGGCCGGCCCAGAACGCGAGAACTTTGTAGTACAGCCCCGGGCTTACCAAAAAGGCAAAATCAAGACTATGAATCAAGCTTGAAGACAACGTCGAATTACCTGCGGAGCATTGTTTCAAGGTAAGGCATGTACTGCCATTTCGGATCTCTGTCTTAGATTAAATCTTACATCCTAAAAATACATGAGTCAAATCTCTCCTAGGCCACTCTCATCGTCTTTCACCATGATACTATCATCTATGCCAAGTTTGCATTCCTACCCAGCTTCTTCCTTTGTAGCCTTCCATTGTGAAAAGATGATATCCTTAAACTCATCTGCACGTCTCAACGCCCCCCGCTGATAAATTTGCTGCAACAGCGTTTGCCAAAGCTCCGATGACTTTAACACCTCTCCATTCCCTACTACCCATAACGAGCATTTTGCACGTGTTAGAGCCACATTTACTCTGCGTTCATCATTCAGAAAGCCAACACCTCGACCAGCTTGTTAGTAAATACACACAATTTGATTGTTAGAAGTAAAGTTGGGATAAACACTAATTCGACACGTCTATTCTCACCTTTCTTACAGCGTGAGTTTGATCGTACGCATGATAATATTATGATATCACACTCAGATCCCTGAAAGCCGTCAACAGTCGATACTTTGATGTTGAAAACTTGTCGGTTATTCACTGCCGGAAGCTTTGCGAGTTGATCCTTTAATAGCTTTACCTGGAAAAAAACAATGAAATCGAATTATTCCTTAGATGCAAATAAAGAATGAAGAGACTGCTGTAGGTACCTACACTCACCTGGTCTTTGTAGAAAGAAATAATCCCAACAGTGATTATATCAGGTCGCTTCCAAGTTTGTGCAAATATTGCTAAAATTGTGCGAGTAATAAAGCTCGCTTCTTCAGCATTGTTCCACCCATTCCCCACTGCGGACATATCTCCCTTTATATCCCAGAAACATATCGTAGGAAAGCATTGACTAAGCCATAATGGGGTAGGACGATTGTTCACACAGTCAGGCGTGATCAACATTCCATTGTAGAACTGTTTCGAAGGAAACGCAGCTATATCTCTGTGCATACGATATTGTGTCCTGAGAAGGATTGAAGGAAAGTCAAGTTGTTGCAACCTTTCAAACAAGGATCGTTCGAATAAGTTCACTGAAAGCTTGCTTGAAGACGAGCCAGATAGAGACAACACAGGTAGCTGTTTGGGGTCACCGACTAAAGTAATTGTTATAGGGTTGAACTTGAATGGAATGAGAGTTTCCGCTTCGGATGCTTGGCAGGCTTCATCAATAATGACAGCATCAAATTCGGAATCGTTTCTCGTAGGATCTCTACAAACAGCATCAATGAATGCCTTCGATCCAGCACCAGAAAGAGTTGTAATGATGACATTACAATTCCTCAAAATTTGTAATCTATGGGCAGCTCGGCCTACTATTCTTCGCCGTTTCTTGTGATTGTGTTTTTGTTTTTCTGGTGACCAGCACTGACCATGATTTTGCTCCTCGTAATTGTACTCAAACTCTTGATCCTCATCATCACTTGCTCTTCGATCAACGTTGATTTCATATAAGAATTCATCAATTGCTGACATCGATTTTGGCTTCTGATCCGTTGAATTGCGATCGCGAACGTTCTCCCAAGGAAGAGACCCATATCTTGCCATGTTGAAATCACCAACTTTACCCGATGGACCAAGAGATCCATTTTTAATCTTCCAAGCTAAACTGTCAACAGCAATATTTGTCGCGGCACACACGAGTATTCTGCAGTGGGTCTTTGTTGTACTCGTCACGCCCATCGTTTGACCACCACCTGGAGGGTGTATGATACATGCAGATTGTCGTTGCTTAGGCATAGGGGCTCTTCCAGACAGAAGTGCAGATACAAGTCCGACAATGGTACTTGATTTACCGGTCCCAGGAGGACCTTGTATAAGACAAAGGTTCTCATGGCAAAATCCTGATAATACGTGAGCTATTGACTTCAGCTGAAGGGTGTTATGACTATTTGTGAGCTTTGTCCAGATGTCCACCGGTAATGATCGTGGCTTCTTAGCTGTGGATGGATATTTGGACGGATCGACAATGTTTGGCGTGAAGATTGCTCTCTGGATGTGTAAAGACAAGTAGGGCAGAGATTGGATTGCCTCAAACTGTCGAACAACGTTAGTCGTTGAACCACATGACATGAGCGTAAGGATTGTTCCATCCCGAATCATCAGTCCATTCTTATGTGGGTCTAAAAGTTTCTTCAAATCGTTCTTGCTCAGCCAACCTGTATTCTTTGTTTGTTCCTCATCGTCATGCACTACCAACCAAAGCCTCAAGAATGCTTGTTTCTCATAGCGCTGTCTAAAGGATATTGTTGTTGGAAAGTCATGTGCCACAATGCCAAATGCACAGCAATCCCAGCCCTTCTCATGAATGCAATACAATTCACTCAGATTTGAGGGGGGGATGTTGGTATCGCCTATCTCGTAGGATGAGGAATTCGATGAGCTAAATTGAGCCTCGTACATTTTGATTCCTTCACCAAAATATGACTTAGTCTGAAATATGGGTGATACTTCGGTCAGTTTTAACAGCTTTAGACAATACACATCACGATTCCATCTATCATTTCCCCTCCTCTCTCTGTGATACTCTCCATTGAGCGATGACATACCTTCATCTAACAGCAGTGGTGCCATGGTTTCCAACATTTCACTTGCATTCCTAAACTCCCTTGGAACTGTATTGCTGCTATTGTTACCTGTACGCTTTGATACGAACGGATTAGCATTGCCACCATTACTATTGTTAATGCTTGTACTTATACTTCGTATTGGTCCATAGAATTCCACCTCACCCTCATATCCAGGTTTACTCCGTTTCCTAAACGATGGAGGCGTCCATCGCGTCAGAGCCTTAATCATATCGGATGGATCTGGCCATAGTCGACTCAACGATGAAGGTGCAACTAGATTTGTTGATGGCGGCATGAATGATGCGTTGGACGTAAAAGATTTTGTTCCAGTAGATGATAGAATTGGTGGTGGTGAGCGTTTAGGGGGGAGATGGGTAGCAGGCAACATCTTCTCTGCTTGCAGTGTTTCATTGCTTTTACTCAAAACCTGAATGACGGTAGGAGGATTATCGGTGATATTGCTAGACTCCGATGAATTGGATGAATCGGAAGATGATGATGATGATGATGATGATGTAGATGATGAATCAGAAGATGCAGACGCGGAGGATGATGATGATGAAGATGACGAGGAGGATGCTGATGATGACAACAGCTCGTCTTCATCATAATTGTCGCCCCCGTTTGCAAAATCAAGGGCAGGAGTGGCAGAGGAAAAGGTAGAATTGACACCATCCGGCAACGATGATGACACACTGCTGGTTGCGGTAGTTGTTGTAACAGCTGGCGATATGGCGCAAGAGCTATCCTCCGTCGTCGTTACATTGCAATCAAATTCCGCAGCAGACGTTGGTCTCGCACAGTCATTGTCATCATCACAACTGCTCAATGTACGTTTCCGATTAGATGAGTTTTGAGCCATAGCCCCAGCAGCAGCGAGAACGTTTGTCGTATACACAGTTTTGTCATTGGTGTTTTCCTTTTTCACAAGTAGTGGTAAAATCGCCGCAGTTTCATTTGTGACGGTATGATTCTCCTTCAGCCTCGTCTTGACACTCTTTGCAGCAGTGCTACTGCCCGCCCTAGAACTGTCGACATTATCTTTGGAACTGCTTTCGTCTTCTGCTGTTGTGATTTCATAGTCTATCTGCATCATATTATTATTTTCAGCAGCCGTGGGACTGGGGAGGAAACGAGGGTTCGTGGAATACAAATCAAATGCCGCAGCTTCATTATTTATCCCCCCCACCTCGTCTAGGCAGTGACAGAATCGATGAACCTGAGCTAGAGTGTTAAACTTGTATAGCTCTGGTGAAAAAAAATATTGTTGTTCACGTGATACGAAGTGGCATGTCCATCCGTTGGGTAATCCATCGGCGGGATGGGCGGTGGCATGATGAGACGACGATGATGCATTCTTCATCGAAAACGGCAAACTTATCTTCAGTCTGACTGAGAGTCAGTCTGACTGAGAGTCAGTCCAGTCTGGCCTCCTCCCCGATTTTTCTCTTACGACGTCACCCTCTCGTGGTCATTGTTGTTATGCTTCGCTGT
>Ga0247843_1008937_pt1 | contig 11405 bp, 11 predicted proteins | sample LaCruzMarch2017__FD_192420 | JGI IMG/M metagenome (GOLD analysis project Ga0247843, IMG submission 192420) | Freshwater microbial communities from meromictic Lake La Cruz, Castile-La Mancha, Spain - LaCruzMarch2017_8m | ecosystem: Environmental > Aquatic > Freshwater > Lake | place: Spain...
TTTTGAGAAATTGTTTTCATAAGTAACCATTGAACGTAATATGTAATTGTTAATACCGGGGTATTTCTATGAGAAATCATCGTACGTAAGTTTTCAAGAAAACCTATTGTGCTCAAATCAACATAAGTATGCTCAATTCTTAGTTCATTCACAACTTTATCTACCAATTCCCACTCTTCATACCTTGGATCTGAATTTCTAATTGTGAATCCATGTACAGGTACATTCAATTCGCGCTTCGCAAGACTCACCAAAGACACAGAATCGACTCCTCCGCTTAAACTAAAAGCAAGGGGAACGTCTGCCCGCATTCGCAAATCGAGAGATCGAACTAACTTCTCTCTTGATTGCTTCACAGCTTGGCTGAAATCTATGCTTTCATCAATCTCAGTATTTGGATTCCAGTAAACTTCTGCATCTATGGATCCATCATCATTAAAATGTAATAAACTCTTTGCCGGCACATCTATTACTCCTTCAAAAAAAGTTTCTTTAGTTTTATAAAGTGATTTATAACCATTTACTAAAAATCTTTGTAATTGCAGTTTATTTGGGACAAGAATTGTTCCACTGAGTTTTTCTAAAATTTTTACCTCGGACGCATAAAAAATGCCATCTGTCGTTTTAATATAACTTAATGGTTTTTCGCCAAATCTATCTCTACATAAAGTTAATCGATCTTTATTTTCATCATAAACAGCTATGGCCCACATTCCCTCTAATTTGTTTAGTATGCTCCAACCATATGTGTGTAATCCCTTTAATAGCACTTCTGTATCTGAAGATGTATGAAACTGCATTCCTTTTTCTTCAAGCTCTTTTCTAATTTCTCGATAATTATAAATTTCTCCATTTAGTGTTAGCCATAATCCACCGTAACCCATAGGTTGATTTGCCCTAGGATCCAAATCAATAATTGCAAGACGAGTAAACAAAAGTGTTGCATTAATTCCATTTTTTGTTTTAAAGGTTTCATATTTTTGATCATCAGGTCCACGATGGCATAGTAATTTTAAGCTTGACTCAATTTGTAAAACATTTGGCTCGTTTTTTGCCCAAATTCCAGCTATTCCGCACATTTGCTATTTAACCGCAGTTGCAAAACAGTAAAGTGTAAATTTACCACTTGGGTCAATAATGCGTCTGATTTCAATACACATCAATCCGGAACGTTCTACCATTAATGCTAAGGATGAAATACTGAAAGCATGGTGGTGCTCAATGAAAAACTCTTCATGCGCAGGGTCCGCCTGAAATGCTGAATCGCCATCAGGAACCTCAATATAGATAATTCCTTTTGGGCCTAGTAATTCCTTTCCAATAGCCAGCATCTCTGCTGGATTTTCTACATGCTCAAGTACCTTATTGAAAGATATTAGGTTAAAATCACCTATAACTTTCATATTCATGGTTAAAAAATCGCCACAGATAGTTTTAATTGCTACTCGCCTAGCAATATGGTCACAAGCAATTGAATCTGGATCAATTGCAGTGCACAACCAGCCCAAATTTTTCATAGCGTACGGAAAAACTCCAGTGCCAGAGCCGACATCAAGATTTGTCAACTGAGAATGAGATTTGAACCACAAGTTACAAAAATTATTGACTCGAATTGCTCTACCCGCATTGTCAGATTTGTTTGGGTCTAAATTTATAATTTTATCAAACACACTGTCTAGAGTTTTGCCGTATGTTGCAGCAACATAATTTCCAGTATATAAATTTGAAATATCTATTTTGTGGCGTCCGAACCAATGATTACACGTTGAACATTGATCGTAGTAACGTAAGTAGTCTTTATCTGAAACTTTAAAATCAGTTTCACCCTTAGGCCTCTTAGTAAAGCAAATGCGCTCAACTTTATTATCTTCCCCACATGGACAATTTAGGGTTGGACTAATTTGATTTTTAAAATTCATGATCGCTTTTTTCTGAATTATTCATCAAGCCACAACTCTACAACCATCTTTTCAGCCTCCAAATATTTAAAGAAAAGTTCTTCAAAACCCTTCTCTATAACCAAAACATATTTCCGACCAGAGGTTATGTTTCTGACCACTGCAGTACGAAAACCGAATTCAATGAGCCTTCCATTTGTACTTGGTGTCGCGTAAAACCCCCATTCCTTTGACGCAAAATCATACTCTGCACCAGATTTTCTCAATATTGTTATTTGTTCGTCAGCATCCAACATTAAATTACCACAATCTGATAAAATTATGCTCTGAACACCTACTACGAATTTTCTAACTGGATTTTTTGGCAAAAATTTCATTTCCACTTCCAATCAGGGATAATGAAATTTGGAATTTCCCAAACTCCAGATTTAGTTTTCTTCCAAACTCCTGGATTACGGAAATTTTCTATAATTTGATTGAGCGTATTTTCGTCAATTTCTATATACTCACAAAATCGGTCAATGCTAATATTTGGGGTTTGGTCACCAAGTTTTTTAATTATATTTAAGGCTTCTTCTCTTGTTACCATACCCTTCCTAATATCAAGTGACAAATTATCAAACGCGCGAGTAAAGCCAAATTTGTACCACTTCATCCAATGATGAATTGAAATGAAGTCATCATCTATGTCAGCAAAATTGTAGTAACCAGTTAGTGGTCCCGTTTCACTTACTCTAAAACCATTTGCGATTGCTACATCTCGCGTATTTCTTGGATCCCATTCTAAAAAATGTCCCAAGAATATTGACCTTACTCCAAGTTGCTTCAGATGTTTTTGATCCGGGGCGTTATAAGCAGCTAAGTCCCTAGAAGTTACTACTCCGTCTATCCAATCAAGTGCAGTTGTGCCTTGAGTAACACCATACGTTTTAATCCAGCGCTCATCTAACTCAGAGTTTTCAATATCTGATTTGTGCCCACCATACTCAGTAGCAGAATTCTCCCCATAAATAATTAGTGGAATTGACATTTGCGTAGCAATTCTAAGTGGAATTGAAAATATAGCTAGATGCATTGGTATGGCACTCGCCCCGTATTCTTTGAATGCCCTTAAGGTTAGATACTTTTCAATTTTTGGATTAACTGTAAAATCGATGTGGTCAACGCCTAAGGAAATTAAGTTTTCAAGATTTTTTTGACCGATTAGTGTCCTTCCAGGCGGCCTCCATGTAAGTGCTAATGGCTTGAGACCCATTTCTAAACATTTAATTGTTTGCCAGGTACTATCTTTTCCACCACTGACGGGAATTAAGCAATCATAATCTTTTCCTAGGTTTAAAGTTTCCTGAATTATTGTTTCTAATTCTTTATGCCTGGATTTCCAATCTATTTCAGGACGCTGCTGGTAAGAATTACATGCATTACAAATTCCTGCATTATCCAAGGTTAAATTTGGCCTCGTATCTGGAAGTATACAATTCCTACAATATTGCATTTAATTCACCCGATCAAAGTTGTATTCACTCACGATATGAATTTTAGTAGAGAAGCCGATCAATGTCATAATATGGTAGTATGCCTCAAGCGCTTAATCGAATCGAGAGAACATGCCAAAGCGAGCTGATTTAGGTAAATATACTCTGAATGAGATTACGCCTTATAGTCAACCAAATTCTGGAGTAAAAGAAACATTTAAATTTACAGGTAAATTAGCATTAGAATTTTTTGAGCAACAACCAGGAACTTCTCTAGACGTAGGATGTGCTAATGGCGCATTAACTCAGCACCTAGCTGGGTTATTTCCTAAAACTGTATTTACTGGAATTGATACAACTCCGGAGTTTATTGAAGTTGCGAATAATTTAAAATTGAAAAATTGCAAATTCATCGCTCAGGATATTGAGAAGTATGCACAGAATTCTCAGGAAAAATTTGATTTGGTTACTTGTATAGGTACGTTAAGTATGTTTGAAAATCCGAGCGCAACCGTAAAACAACTCATCGAGCTTACTAAATTTAAATGTGGGCTTTTAATAATTGAAACTAACTTTAATTTTAGTGATTATGATGTTCGAATTGAATACAGAAAATCAACAAAAGAAATAGTAGAAGAGTATTCGTATGGACTTGATTCAATGTCAGTTGGTCTTATTTCATCTGAACTTGACGCTATTGGCGTGAAGTATCACTTTCGTAGAATGCCTTTCTATATAGAAATTCCTAGAGTACCTGAATCTTTGATTCCAAGATGGCACACAATCAATCACCCCGTAAACGAGGGAGAAAAATTGTTAATAAACGATCTAGGGATGTATATGCAACATTCCTTTTTAGTTATTGCTCCTTAGGTTTCACAAATTTAAAGGTGTCCAGCACTAATATTTTTTGAATATAAAGATATCTATCATTTACAATTAACCATAACCTACATAATCTTTTTCGTAGGAATCTAAAAATCAAAGTATGGCTTCTATTTCACTTAGTCCTACAGAATTCATAGATTGGTATGATACACTGAATGATGAATAAAAATTATCTTTCTGCCAATGATTCATATTGGAAGAATGAATATACAGCCGACAATGTCGACCATACAGTTTTTAGGTCTGCTGGACGAATTTTAAAGCCTGATTTTAATTTACCAAACAAACATGAATTACTCCTAGATTTTGGATGTGGTACTGGGGCGGCAGTTAACTATTACAATTGTTTAGGATTTAATGCCTTCGGCGTTGATAGTAGCGATACTGCAATTCAAGCAGCGAAATTGAAATACCCAAAGTACAGTGATAAATTTTTAAAAATAAACATGAATCCATTTATGAATCATGAGCATTTCGTTGCCAAGAAATTTGCTGTTATTACTGCTTTTCAATCACTTTATTATTTTAATAAGTTGGACTTCCATGAAGTGGTTCGTAGCTTGGCTCAAATGTTAGAGCCCGGTGGTGTTTTTATTGCTACCATGATGAGCAGATTGTCGAAACAATTCTATGATAATTCAAAAGAAACTAATGATAGTTATCTTAGGGAAGTAAATTTCACAGATAAAAGACAAAAAATCGAAAAGTACTTCATGTCCTTTGTCGAAGATGAAGACGACCTTAAAAATAAATTTGATTTATTCAACCCTATTCATATTGTTTATTACTCCGCTAAATTTCGCAATGATGAAGGCGACGGTCATCATTTTATTTTTTGTGGTATAAAAAAATAAATTTCACCACTAATCTTTAATTTATTTAATTTCTTATCAATCTACGTGATCACTTTGGTGAAAAGTAATACTCAAATTATCTTTTTCGACTTCAAGTAGCTCGATCGCACCTGTACATGTAATTAGTATTGGATTTTGATCTCTCAATTTCAGAATTTTTCCAGGCGTACCTTTATAAGACTTGTCCGCCAATCTACACTTAAATACTCTTATTTTCTCACCTTTAATTTTAAACCATGCCCCTGGGTAAGGTTTAGTTAAAGCTCTAACCATTCTCTCAATGTGTTCTGAGCTTTGCGTTAGTGGATTAATTAAGCCATCGGCATCACTGCGTTGGTGCCAATAAGAGGCTCTCGTTTCGGGTTGTGGTTTTGATTCAATAACCGTCTTATTAAAATTAATTAACAAATCGCAAATTAATTTAGAGAAACCGATATTAGCTATATTGTGAAGTTCCAAGATTGTATCGGTCTGTTCAATTTTAAAAGTGCTCTGTCCCATGATTAATCCATCATCGATATGCTCTGTCATTTTAAGGATTGAGATTCCGATTTCATCTTCCCCATTAATAAGTTGCCAATTTAGGGGTGAACCTCCCCGATATTCCGGTACTTTACCAGCATGAAGATTCCAAAACCCAAATTTTGTTAAATCTAGAATTTCTTTTGGAAGTATAAAAGAAAAGCCCGAAACAATACCAAGATCTGGTTGCCATTCTAAAATAAAATTTTTTAACGGTTTCCAATCGTTTCTAATCAATTTTAAGTTTCTTATGCCCTCAAAATCATTTAAAGTAACTTTATTCCCGTGCCAGACTATTCCAACTACGTTTATATTTTCATTAATTAAAGAGTTAAGTACTTTAATTCCTCTTTCACCATTTACAAATAAAATTAACTTAATGTTCGAAGTCCTCCCGGTTAATAGTTGTATGAGAGTCAACTGGTTTTGATAGTTTTTTTCCAATCAAATCGGCTATATTTAGAAAATCTGGATTCTGTGGTCTTGCATAAGTTAAATCTCCTTGATTGAGAACGGAGCCCTTAACTAGATTTTTTGAATAGATTATGCCTTTTCTTAAATTGTTTAAAGAGACTTTTTCAGATGGTTGCACTGCTTTTTCTCCAGACAGAAGTGATTCATTTATTTTTTTAATGAAATTAATGATTAACTTCAGTTCCTGAGGAGTTCTAGATAGTGCATGGTCTCTAATGTCAGTCCTTGCTCTATCGTCGGTAACATGTATTTCAAAAATTCTCGCCCCCATACCAAGTGCTGCGTAAATTGGAGCATCATCTAGGAAATGTGAGGAAAAGCCAATTGTCAAATCTGTTAACTGCTTTAAATCAGAAATAGCAGATAAATTACTTTCATTAATCGGGGGTGGATAACTCGAAATACAGTGAAGGAGCCCTATATTGTCAAAATAATCATTGCCAGGCCGCATTTTTTTTGCTTTTATAACAAAATCTTTGACTTCATCCCGTGAAGTTGCGCCGCTTGAAATAATAATTTTGGCGGTGGCACTAAGAGCCGTATCAATAGTTGGGGCAAAGGTAAAATCCCCACTCGCAATTTTAATTACACCGCAGATTTCTGCAATAAATGAGACCCAATCATGCGATACAGGTGTAGCAAAAACAGGTAGATCTATCGAATCCCCTAATTTCTTAATTTGCAAAAAATCATTTTTTGATAAAGCTAGTTTACTTACCTGCAAATGTCTTTCTAGATTACTTCTAGATGCGTATAAATCAGGAGTAAACAATTGAAATTTTATAGCATCAGCACCTGACTCTTTAACTTGTGGGAGCATTTTTAGAATCCACTCAAGTGAACCCATGTGATTCACGCCAATTTCTGCAATAACTACTACATCTTTGTCTGTATCCTTGTTAAATAAAAACATAAGTTACTCGTTACTTTCAGCAGGTAATGCAAAATTTTCCTCTAATTGCCAGCCTGATCTATACCAAGTAATGTACTTTTTTAATCCGTCCTTTAAATCATGCGTTGGGGAATAACCAAGCATCGATTTTGCCTTTGATATATCTAGCGTACCTCTTTCTGGGTTTAGTGCATCTCGAGCTTCGAAGTTAACTGAAACTTTCGGAAATTCACCCCTTATTATTTGTGCTGCATCAATCAACTTTTGTGCCTTACCCCTTGTTATATTGAAGATCTCCCCATAACTTTTTTCATTTAGTGTCAATGCTTTCAACCCAGAAATTAAGTCGTCAATGTATGTAAAATCAAGAGATTCCTGTCCATCACCTTTAATGATTAAATCCTGACCTCTTAAAGCATTTTCAATAAAGACCTGTAGGACTCTTCTGCTTATGCACCTAGGACCATAAAGTGCTGAAGGTCGAACAATTGTTACAGGGAAATCAAATACATTGCTATATGCACGAGCAAGTTTTTCACCACCAAACTTGAGTGATCCATAAATATTTTTTGGGTCACAATTTGTGTCTTCATTTGGAGACTGCGTCATAAAATCGCCATAAACCATACTTGACGAAAAGAAAACTAATTGCGGTTTGTTATCTAGGGAGCGTGTAATATCTAAAGTATTTTCTAGCGTTCTAAATGAATGGTCAAAAGTAGAGTATGGGTCCTTATTAGCCCGACTAGCGTGGGCAACCGCAGCAAGTAAGTAAATAACATCTGGTTTATATTCGTTCACTACCCTACTTAGCCTGATGTAATCTCTTGCGTCCTCAACATATACTGGTATTCCTGCTTGTCTAAGAAGTGACAATCTTTCTTCCAAGACTTTTACGTAAAATGTTCTGTTTACAAAATTAGATCTTGTATCTTGTAGTGAAATCAAGTTATTTACTTCTAGCCCATCGATAACTGCAACATCGAAACCATCTTGCTTCAAAGCAAGTGCTAGGTGATGGCCAATAAAACCCGCACCACCAATCAAAAGTGCCTTCTTCATGCTAATACTTTTTCTAAGACCGAGGTTAAAATCTCAGCAATGTAGCGCATATCATCATCTTCCAAATGTGGCCCAACGCCTAATGCAATATTGGAGTTAGAAATATAAAATGCATTGTTGTATGAAATGGTTTTTGACAGCGCTGGTTTTGACTTATAAAAAGCAGAAAGCGGCAGCGCTATTGGGTAGTAAATACTCGTACCGATACCTATTTCGTTCATCTGAGACGCAATTGTATTGCGCTTTTCAGTGAATTCAGGTTTTAGCACAAAAGAAGCACAATAATTTGCCGACTCAGCTCCACTTCTTGAATTAGGTAGCAAGTTCCCAAATTTAGACATACCGATATTTTGATCAAGTACTTCATAATTATGTTTTCTTTTTTCAAGAAATCCTTTAACTCTTTTCATCTGAGCGATACCAAGAGTTGCAGCAATTTCACTCATCCTAAGATTAAGGCCAAAACCTACAATGTCGTATAGCCCTGGTATTTTTCTGTCCCCAACATTTTTGTCGTAATAGAATGCTTTAATTTTCTTTGATAAATTTATTAAATCAGATTCTTTACTTACAAGCATTCCTCCTTCACCGGTTGTTATATGCTTAGCTGGATAAAAAGAGAAAGCCCCAAAATCTCCTATTAGCCCTACATGCTTTCCTTCAACTCTTGCGCCAAGCGCTAATGCGCAATCTTCTACCACGTAAAGATTATTGCTTTTAGCAACCTTAATTATTTCATTCATATCTACAGGAACTCCCAGAAAGTGAACAACACAAATCGCCTTAGTTCTAGGAGTAATTGCTTGCATCACTTGATCTACAGAAATATTTCCATCATGTGAATTAATATCTACGAACACAGGTTTCGCTCCTACAGATAGCACAGCATTAGCTGTTGCAACATGTGTTAGGGATGGCACAATGACTTCGTCGCCGTTACCTATACCTAAGGTCAGGTAAGCAAGTTGTAATGCGGTAGTAGCAGAAGATGTAGAAGTTGCAAATCCACCACCTATAAAGGCTGCAAAAGATTCTTCAAATTCTAAGGAACGAGGTCCGTGTACTAACTGAGGCGAATTCAGGCATTCCATTACCGCTTGTTTTTCTTCTTCACCAATAATTGGCCTTGCAAATTCAATCTTCCTCATAATTCACCCCCACCTTGCCCCTGTCTTACACGCATATACTAATGCTTTAGATTGTCTTGTAATCAAGGCATAATTCCAGAACTCTTAACATCTCAGTTCTAGTTGGATATAGCGTTGAGTTTTGAGCATTATTAGAAATGTCATTAACAAATGAGCGCAATAAATCACCTTTTGAAGTTGCCCTTGCCAGTGAATTTTCCAGATTCAGATCAGCAATTTTACCGCCGGTTGAGATACTTGAGCCTTTGATCTCAATCCAACCTCCATCACCATATATTGCCAAGTCTCGGCGATGTTCTACAGGGGTAGAAAAGTTTGTTGTCAAGTGAGCTAAACCTATGTTTACACTTGAAAGAGTTATAGACCCAAAATCATTTACGTTCAAAGGGATTTTGTTAGTAAGCCTTCGATATTCAATTGCACTTTCATACTCATAATTGTCGGTTAGGTAACACAAGAGATCAACAAGATGAATCAGGCCACCTAAGATAACTGAGTATTCTGAGTTTCCACGCCAGCCATTTGCAATCTTCTCCCAGCGCCCATAAAGATATTTACCTTCAATAAAAACCTGTGAGCCAAATGCTTTATCATGAAATGCTTTCCGAAGTTCAATAAACAATGGAGCAGCCCTTAAAATTAAATTTGAAGTTATCTTTACATTAGGTTTTGCTTCAAGTGCAGATTTAATCGCTCTTAGTTCCGGATAAGTAGTTACCAAAGGTTTTTCTACAAAACAGTTAATCTCTAAATCTATTGCCTTGAGCATGTATTCAGCGTGTAGATGATCAGGAGTGGCAATGACCGCTAAGTCATAGTTAGAATCCAGGTTAAGGGATGTCTCATGTAGAAAAACAACTTTGCTATCCAAACTGTAAAAATTTTTTATTTGGTGAAAATCTGGATCATAAACTTGAATCGATTCTATTTGCGGGTTTAGAAGCATCTCATCAAGCAATGCTCGACCAGCTTTACCGCAACCAATCAGCGCTGCTTTCATCTAAGTATAGTACTTTCACAGATTGATTTTGAAAAATTGTCCCAAGGCAATGGTATTGCTCTTTCGTCTAATTTCTCTAAAGTAACATATTTCTGAATTTTCTGTAAATCGGAAGGCTCATCCACGCATAAATTAAAAGATTCAAGATTTTGTTCATTTCTTACATTCTGAATTTTGAAATCCATCGGATGCTCATAAAGATAAGAAGTGACATGCTCTCTATTCTCTTTTAATAAATCTAATTCATTTATCACTTGAAGAGATTGTTTTGAAACAACTTCTACAGATTGACCTTTTGGATAAGTTCTTGGGTACACATTAGTTATTAGGTCGTATTCGGGAAAATTTGTTGATTCCTCTGCTACTTTTTTTATTATGCCTGGATGAATTAATGGTGAATCTGCACTAATTCTAATAATTTTATCAATGGAGTTAGTTTCCATAAAATTTAAAAATCTCGATAGAACATCGTTTAAATCTCCTCGGTAATAATTAATGTTTTTATGTATTAAGAAACTTACTAATTCGTTATCACTTGGGTGATTTGAAGTAAGAACAAATACTTCAAACCCAGATAATTGGCAGTTACTTATTACCCATTCAATTACAGGCTTACCGGAAATTAACTCCAGGACTTTGCCGGGGAATCGACTCGAAGATGTTCTAGCCTGAATCCCTACTACGGTGTTAGGCGTTACCAACATTGATGGATTGATCTATATGGGAACATTTTATCCAATTCTAATGGATTTCAGTTTTGATGCCATGTTCATGCCAAGATTATCTTCCGCGCTTAACTAATCTTTCATAATCTAAAATAATTACTGCGCGTGGTTCAAGCTTTACCCAACCGCGGGATGCAAAATCAGCTAATGCTTTGTTAACTGTCTCACGAGAAGCCCCAACTAATTGGGCAAGCTCCTCTTGTGTTAGTTCATGGTTGACATGCAGGCCATCATCTTTTTTGGTTCCAAATCGCTCACCTAGTTCAATAATCGCCTTAGCAACTCGGCCTGGCACATCAGCAAACACTAAATCAGATAAAACATCATTGGCTCTTCTTAATCTTTGTGAGAGCCTTTTTAAAAGTTGCAGTGAAACATGTGGGTGGGCTGTCACCCAACCAATGACCTGATCATTTGCAAGGGCAAGCAACTTAGAGTCAACGACAGCTGTTGCAGTTGCGGTTCTT
>Ga0247843_1008940_pt1 | contig 11402 bp, 18 predicted proteins | sample LaCruzMarch2017__FD_192420 | JGI IMG/M metagenome (GOLD analysis project Ga0247843, IMG submission 192420) | Freshwater microbial communities from meromictic Lake La Cruz, Castile-La Mancha, Spain - LaCruzMarch2017_8m | ecosystem: Environmental > Aquatic > Freshwater > Lake | place: Spain...
ATCATGGAGGTAGTAAAATAACAGCAACATACTATATACAAACAGATGATGATTGTGGTGACCTATTATTAATTGATCCCCGTGGTGGTGTAGATTGGGACAAAGAGGTTTATAAAAATGTTAATGGAGCTAAATTTAAAAAAATAACACCGAAACCAGGAAAACTTGTATTTTTTCCATCATATGTTTTACATTCCGTAGATGTTAATAAATCTAAAAATATGAGAATTTCATTGTCTACCGATATGCAAACATATTCAACTAATCTATTGAACAATTTTATAGAAATGAAAGAAAAACAAAAAAATGTGGTATGAAAAATTAGATATTCAATTTGATATTGAAAAATTAAGAAAAGAAGTAGAAGAAAGTGTTTTTCCTCTAGGTGATCAAGTTGTTCAAGGTGAAGAATTTGAAACACAAAATTATCATGGGTTTGGTGGTTGGAGTATTTTGAGTAGGCGTGGTGATTGGAAAGATGGTTGGGAAGTTGTTCAGCATGAACATGGATTAAAATTAGAAAATTTTCTACCGACAAAAGAATTGATTATGAAGTCGTACAAACATTTTAATATTGCTCACAGTTTGGAGCACGATAGACCAACTCAAGCTTGTGTCGGAGAAATTAAAAAGGTTGTAGATAAATTGAAAGATTTGGGATTTGAACCAAGGCGAGTAAGAATAACTTGTTTACAGCCTCATTGTAAGAGCTTGGTGCACAAAGATGCTGAAACAACAGATTATATGGCCAGAATACACATACCATTATGGACAAACAAAAAGTGTGTTCATATATGTCAAGGAAAAAATTTACACATGCCAGCTGATGGATCGGCATATATTGTTTGGGTGAATTTGTGGCATCAAATTAGAAATGATTCCGATGAGCCTAGATACCATATGATTATGGATGCTTATGACACAAAAAAAATAACTCAATATTTCAAATACGAGGGAGAATTTGAACAATTGGAAAATTTTTCTAGAAGGTTTAGGCAAGAAATAAATGAAATAGAACTAACGCAAGAAGATATAGATTTCTTCGAAGCTGTCAGAGAAAAATATGTAACCAACTATAACGTAACGTAAAATGAATGCAAATACAAAATTAGAGATATGTAATACTTGTGAGAATTATAAAGTTAAAATAAAAATATGTACACAATGCCATTGTTACATGCCAATTAAGGTCAATTTACCTTTTGTACATTGTCCTATAGGAAAATGGTAATGTTTAATTACTGCCCACCGAAACAATTACAAGATTTGCAATCAGAAACATTTCCTGATGGCCGAAGATTTTATAAACTACCAGATGGTACAAAATTACCATCGGTCACCACGGTGATTGGTGCTCAAAAGAAACATATTTTTCAGGCATGGCGTAACAAAGTAGGTGAAGATGTAGCCAATGCCATCACCAAGAAAGCAACCTCTCGTGGTACAAATGTTCATACATTGTGTGAACGATACCTAAACAATGAATCATTAGGTGATGTAATGCCTGATGCTCAAGAAATGTTTTTATCAATCAAACCACATTTAAATCGTATTAACAATATTCATTACCAAGAACAAGCATTATGGTCCACACAATTAAAGATGGCAGGCCGAGTGGATTGTATTGCTGAGTTTGATGGTGTGCTTTCGGTAATTGATTTTAAAACATCCAAAAAAATTAAGAGCCATGAGGACATTGAAGATTACTTCTGGCAAACATCTGCCTACGCCTTGATGTATGAGGAGTTGATTGGTCAACCTATCCATGATTTGGTTATCGTCATGGCCGTTGAGGATTCGAGTCCTATCGTATTCAAACAAAAGACCGAGGACCATATCACAGGACTAGTTAATGCCATTTCATATTATGAGAAAAATGGTAAACATTAACTAAGCTGGTTGCCTATATAAGTATAAACACTTATAATAGGACACTATGAACAAATATTGGAAAAAACTCTGCACACCCGAGCAGAACGAAAGACAGTACGGGGCTTTAAAATTTTTGGCTGGTGGCCTAAGTTTTCTTTTTGTTATTTGGTTACTAGAAAGGATTCTATAATGCCTAGCAAAGAATGTGTAAAACAAGTTAAAATAAAAAGTTTTGCATTTTATACCGGTGCCTGTGCTTTTGCATTAGGTGTAATTACGATGCTTTTTGTGTTGAAGTAATTCGTGGAAGTTGTTTAAAGGAAGATTCTATGAAAGTTAAAGAGCTAATTAAAAACCTATATGAAGCTGAAGTTGAGCATAATGTTAAAAAGGTTAAAAAACTTTGGTTTAAGTTATTGAAAAAATCTTTGAAACATAAGCATACTGAAGCTGTAAAGTAATTCGTTGAAGTTGTTTGAATGTTGTTGTGGACGGCGGTGCGAATCCGCCCACCTCCACCAAAAGTATATTAACGAACCGAGTTATCGGTAGCAAACACACATTATAGTTGTGGTAATATACTTCTGATGGGGGTGTTTTAGATTTGACATGGCAAAATAGAACAACGGAGAATCGCCATGACAAGGCGTAATAATCAAATTAAAATAACCGCAAACGATAATAAATTTGCATTAGCAGCCTAAAAACTGCTTAGGGTTTTGGTGGTTGACCTAGTAACAGAACAACCACCACAAAATTTATGGCAAATTACAAAAGAAAAAAATCAAAACGAGTTTGTAAGTGTACCTTGTGTACCAAATTTCGTTGGTTAGGTAATTCGCTACAAAGAAAAAGAATCTCTGATATTCGCAATATTGACAAAGTGAAAAGTTATGAAAATTTGGATTAGTAATTACAGAAACCATTGGATTTCTCCATACACCATTATAGATTATGCGTTTTTCTGGACTGATTGGAGTAAATGCAGCCGTAACAAAAGCATTATTGATGATAAAGAATGGGTAGACCATCCTGCGTGGGTTGACAAATGGGCTGACCGAATTGAACCTATCAGTACCGCTATTCGTGTAGTGTTAGATTTCATTCATCCACGATTTAACTATGTAAAGATTGACCGCTGGGATACTTGGTCAATGGATCATACCTTGGCTCATATTATTTTGCCAATGTTAAAGCAATTGGACAAAGAAAAGCACGGTGCGCCTTATACCGATGACAATGATGTGCCAGAATATTTGCGTAGCCACATGGCACAGCCAAAAGAGAATGAATGGGATACAGACAGTTTACATTTCATGCGTTGGGATTGGATTATCGCTGAAATGATTTGGGCATTTGAACAAGAATTAAAAGATGATGATGAAGCACAATTCTTTGACCATTCTGCGTATGAAAAGGCTGATGGTAAAACCAATCACGATACTTGGTTCAAAGATATGACTGAAGGTAAAAGTAAGTTGAAGGTTGATAATGATGGATTAAAGATTCATCAAGAAAGAAAGAAAAACGGCTTTCGTTTGTTTGGTAAATATTATCAGAACCTTTGGGATTAAAATTAAAATTAACTAAATAGCTTGTCGGCATCACACACAAAGTCGATAACACACATTAACACACAGGAGAATTATTATGTCAAACATGACACCTTTTGAAATACGGCTCGAGCTTTTAAAAATGGCAAGAGATATGCTTTCTGATGATTATTTCGGTAAGCGTGAAGCAATATCAAATCAATGGTCCACAGATTGTGAAACGGCCAAAATCAAAGGTGAGGAACCACCGAAACATCCAGGTTACCCACCATTCCCCTCCGAACAAGAAGTTATTAACAAAGCAGCGACTTTGAATAATTTCGTTTCTAATATAACCACAGATACAAAAACAACAAAAAAATCTGTCTGATGAGGGTTTAGACGGCCGGTTTTTCTCGGCCGTTTAACACACACAAAGGAGAAATTTTGAAAAAAACTATTGTTTTATTTACAATGATACTGGTTGCGAGTATAACAGTAACAGCAGTAGCTTCAGTAAACAATTTGCGGTCTATGCCTTATAAAGCAAATTATAATATTATGAGCTCAGATGCCAAGAAACAGATTGAGTGTCTAGCAGAAAACATTTACTTTGAAGCCGGGCAAGAACCAGAAGTTGGTAAAATTGCCGTAGCATTTGTCACCATCAATCGTGTTAAAAGCGGTAGATTTGAAAATGACATTTGTGGCGTAGTCAAACAAAAAATTCAGAACATTTGCCAGTTTTCTTGGTGGTGTGAAGAACGACCAAAAGCAATATCTACCAGTAAGGTCTTGACAAACACAAACAATTCGTTATATAATAGTATTCGTGAGCTTGCAGTTTATGTATATGTAAATCACGAAAAGATGGAAGATCCATCTAAGGGTGCCCTATTTTACCATGCCGATTATGTTAATCCTCAATGGCGAAATATGGAAAGATTGACCGTTATTGGTCGGCACATTTTTTATAACAGGAAGGATTTAAAGTCAATATGATTACAGATAAGATAAACGATTTCAAAACAATCGTCATTTGTGTTTCAACATTAATATTAGCTACAATTATTTCAATTGCTTGGTTTAATATTCACGATAGAACACTCATGGCTGCAAACATGGATGAAGCCATTAAAAAAGGAATTGATCCAATTTCAGTTCGTTGCTCGTATGTTCAGAGCACGGATTTAATTTGTATTGCGTTTGCTGCTTCAGCGCAATCACACAATGTAGCACAACAAGCAGTTAAAAAATAATTAAGGAATTTATATTATGTCAAGATTTACTTTTATATGTGAAGATGAACCAATGCCATTTAGCGATGGCATTGTTTCAAAGAAAACAGTTGAATTCAATGGTGAATCCTTAGATGGTATTATTAACGAATTTGAGATGTTTCTAAAAGGTTGTGGATTTCATTTCTCTGGCCATTTAGATTTTGTTAGTGATGAAGAACCACCAGAGTGGCACACCGAAGAATTTGAAACACCAAAGTTTGATTTCTCGGAGATCCAAAAACTTAATTGGCCATTTCCTAGACAAACAGAACATAGTGAGAGCTCAGACAAATAATGCCTACAAAAGACGAGATGGCAAAATTTGCTAGAGCAATTGATGGTCTAGTGGCAAATACAGATTACAATTACATTGAAGCCATTGTTGAATACTGTAAACAAACTGGACTAGAAATTGAAGTAGCGGCCACTTTGGTGAATGCTAATTTAAAATCTAAGTTAACGGCTGATGCGATGGATTTAAATTTACTGAAAGAAAAAGGATCACGATTACCAATATGATTGATGGTTATGAAGCGTTTAGTTTGTACCAATCGCTCAAATTACATTTCAACCAACAAACATATGATTTCTTTAAGTATAACGGCAAGACAAACACATCAAAATTGGTCTTTGAGAATCGCAAAGACAAATACCACTTTTACAAGTTAGCCCGTAAGGTAACACAGAAAGATGATTTGGTTTCTTTTCTGGTTGCTAATTTTGTAGAAAATGAAAATGTTTGGGTTGGTGATTTATTGACAGAAGATGCGGAAGTGAATTTTCGCAAGTATCAAAAGATTATCCAATCGTTGTCGTATATTTTTGAGAATGATTGTAAAGTTATTTTTGAAGATTGTAAAGATCCGAATGATGTAATACGGGTGGTTGATGGTGAATATCCAATACTGCTAAAGAAAGCTTTGCGTAAGGAGATTCATATTGAAACTCTTTGCTTGTTAGCACAAATACTAGGTTTCTTGCCTATGTGGAACAAAAAAATCACCGACACAATTCGTTGGCCAGAATACCAAAAGAAGCTAACGAAATATGCCCACTTTTTACCGCAAGATATGGTAAAATATAAATTGATACTTAAAAAGATTATATAATGATTAAAACGATATACCTAGACATGGATGGAGTTCTGTGCGATTTTGAAAAGAAGTTTACAGAATTATATGGATTCTTGTCATTGGCCAAAAGAGACCGAAAAACTTGGTCAAAAGATTGGGAAGATTTCATATTAAACCAAAAAGCTTTTGAGGAGTTAGAATGGTTTCCTGGTGGCCAAGAGTTGTTAGCATACATTCGCAAACATCCAAATATCCATGTAGAAATACTATCTTCATCTGGTGGTGAGAAGTTTCATGGTGAAGTAACTGTCCAAAAAATTAGATGGTTAAGAAAACATGGAATTAATTATAAAGCCAATGTTGTACCTGGTCGTAAGCACAAAAAAGATTGGGCAAATCCTAGCTCAATAATTATTGATGATACGCCTGATGTTATTACGGCATGGAACAAAGCAAATGGTGTAGGCATACTTCACAAAGATGTAAAAGAAACTATAAAAACGCTTGACACGCTACTAAATAAATGATATACTATGTTTGTGTGAATAAGTCGTTTATATACCGTTAATACTCCGTTTATACGAAAGGAAATACTATGAGTAGTTTTGCAAACCTAAAGCGTGGCCGTTCTGACCTCGCTAAACTCACAAAAGCAATTGAAGCAACATCACAACCCGCTGAAGCTGGTTCTAAAGATGATACTCGTTTTTGGCAACCAGAAGTAGATAAAGCAGGCAATGGCATGGCAGTTATTCGTTTTCTACCAGCACCAGCTGCTGATGGTGACGATGCTCTTCCATGGGTTCGTGTTTTCTCACACGGCTTCCAAGGACCTGGTGGTTGGTTCATTGATAATTGCTTAACAACAATTAATGAAAAATGTCCAGTTTGTGAGCATAACAATACACTATGGAATTCTGGCATTGAAGCAAATAAAGATATCGCAAGAAAGCAAAAGCGTAAACTATCTTATGTTGCTAATATTATGGTTATTTCTGACCCAAGTAATCCTGCCAACGAAGGCCAAGTAAGATTATTTAAATTCGGTAAGAAGATTTTTGATAAGATTACAGAAGCAATGAATCCTGAGTTTGCTGATGAAACACCAGTTAACCCATTTGATATGTGGGAAGGCGCTAACTTCAAATTAAAGATTCGTAATGTTGAAGGCTATCGTAATTATGATAAATCGGAGTTTGCTAGTAAGTCAGCAATCTTTGAAGGTGATGATGAGAAACTTGAACAACTTTGGAAATCAGAGTTTGGTTTAAAGGAGTTTTCTGAGAAGAAGCAATTTAAACCTTATGAGCAATTGAAATCTCGTTTGGATAAAGTTCTTGGTTTTGAAGGTAATGTAGCACCTAAAACTAAAGCAATTGACAATTTAGATACTCTGAAGGAAGAAGATGTTCCTTTTGATACCTCTAGTGTTGAAGATGAGGACTTAGATTACTTTAAGTCGCTCGCTGAAACGAAGTAAAAAATCCCATGCAAGTGCTAGACCCCGCTTCGGCGGGGTTTTTTATGTGGCTAATCCTAAGAGAAGTGTAGCTATTTGAACATCATAAGCCGAAGATGGTTTTACTGCTGGTGGAGTAGAACTTGCATTTGTTTGATTGATATTATTAATATTTGTCATCGGCATCTGCGAATTCGCCTTATTATTCAAGGCAACAGAATATGAATTTATTCCAGTTGGCCTTCTTACAGAAGCTGTTGTAGTTGGAGCTGAACCAGGTCTGTATAAATTTTCAGCAAAAATAGTTTGGCCAATTTGTTTTCCACTATTATTATTCATTTCGGCCATTTTTTTGTTATATTTTGAAATGCCTCCAACATCTTTATATGCAGCTGGATTAGCTGATGTGAACGAATCTAAATTTTTGGATATTTTTGAAAGAGAGCTTGTGCTTTGATTAATCATAGATAATGAACTTGCATCGGGACCTTTTTGAAAGTTAGCTGTAGAACCCGGACCAGTAACTGCTTGAAATTGATTTTTTTCCATCAAGGTATCACCAATAGTTCCTCCACGCTTTCTGGTTCTGTTTAATATAACTGCCATTACATTGGCATATTCATCTTTATTTCTGCTTGATTCGGCGTAAACTGCCCTCATTAACATATCATATTCGTCTGGAGTAATTGGCCGACCTAAGTATTCTTCAATGGCTTTTTGTGAATCTCCTGACATTTGTGTGGGAGTTGTAGAAGAAGAACTGCCAACTTGGTCTTGATTAACACCTGTAGCAGCAAGCATGTCTGGAGTAAATTCACCGCCGCCCATAGTAGCAGCTGTTTGTTGTTGACCACCTAAAGATGACTGTTGTATTATAGCTTCTGGTGTGCCGGCTTGTGGTGTTGGAGATAAACTCATTTTATCTGTTTCTTTTTCTCCACTACTAAATTCTCTCCATAACAGATATATTTCATATGCAAGATAGATGGAAAATCCTAGCTGTATTAATGCTCCTATCCAACCACCAATCGGAATGGCCATCAAAGCTCCGGCGGCCGCAAGCCTGACACCAATTCTAGCAAACAATCTTGGTGACTTTTTCTCTACGAATTTTAAAAATTTACCCCATTTAGAATTTGGATCAGTTGCTCCACCTGACATTTGAACATAAGGATTTGATGTGACACGAGCATTGGAAATAGCTGAAGTTGTTTGTTTTCCTGCACCAATCAATTTGCTAATGGCACTAAGTCCTTGTTGAGCAGCTAAAGCTGCACCGGCGCCAATAGCAACTTTATCTAATCCTGTCATTTGTTTATTAGCAAAGGATTCTTCATTAGAAATATTTTCATCATCTTCACTTAAATAATTGTAGCCTAAAATTCCGCCTAGAGCTAAAGCAGCTAAAGTTGCTTTTCCTCCACCTGATTTTTTTCCTATTCTTTTTGCACCAGGAATTAATCCTTTTGCTATTGAAGCTGCTGTAAGAACACCTAGAATGGCTTTTAAAGCAACAAGGCCAATAAGAACGCCTCCTACTATTTTAGTTGTTTCGCTAAGTTTATCTCCAAAAAGAAGTAAAGTTCCACCAACCAAACCTAAAATTGACATTAGGCCTAAAGAATTGTCTTTTTTATCTGTGCTTGTAATTTGTGTTGGTGATGTGTTTCTTTTGTTTAAAGAAGCTTCATAAGCATTTTCTCTCATTTTTAAACTGGAGAAATAATTTTGAGCTTTTGTAGATGGAGTTCCGCCTTGTAACTTTACTAATTTAGCAACATTTTTTTGCATAATATTCATTTGCTCAGCAATGCGAGGTAAAGCCATTGAATTTTTTGCTGATATTCTGCCATTAATACTAATTTCTTGTAATACACTTGAAGATCCTGAAGAAATAGATTCTGATACTCCAGAAACTTTATTAGGTCCTGAAGTTGCTGAATAACCTCTACCAAAAACTTTACGGCCAACAATTGAACTTATTCCAGAACCGCCAAATAAAACATTTCTAAGGTCTATTTTTTCTAGCGTTTTTTTGCCTGCAGCTGAAGCTGTGCCTCCAATTAAACCTTTGGTCTTATATTCTTGTTGTAATATGTCAGCTAATCTACTTGCCATTTTTAACGCCTTTGCATTTGTTTAATCTTCTCGTTTTCTTCCTCTAGATATCTCATTAGCATATTCACATAGATATCTCTTTCCCAAGGCAACATATTTTCTAATTCAGTTAAACTATATTTGTGGTGTTGCATTAAAGCAAAATTAGTTTGATAGTGGTTGCTTAGGTTGTCATAACCAAAATTTATACGAAAAAACTTTCTATTCCTTCTACATTAATATTTTCTTCATATTCACATTTTTTACATTTAAAGTGTACCTGTTTTTTTAATTTAGGCATCGTTTCAAAAAACTTTTTTATTTTTTCTAAATCTTTTGATTGGAGAGAATCAATAAATTCGTCCAACTCTTGTTTAGGAATATCTTTAGAATAATAAATATTATCTTTATCATAGATATAATCAATACACTTTAAGGCTGTTTCTATAATAGAGTTAGGATCATCACTTAAATTTACATTTTCAAATAATTTAAAAGATGGATATTTCATAACAATTCCAACATTCTCTGAAATAACAATTTTTTTATCGTGTTGACCATTTTCTTCTGGTTTAATTTCTAAAACATTTAGCTCAATATTAACTAAATTATCACATTTAGAATCTTCACCTTTTTCATCTGTTACAATATTATTACACTTATAGTTTAATTTAATAGTTTCGCCAACAGAACGAGCCCTAATATTGAGAAAAATATTTTCAATATCAAACATAGGCAAATTTTCAATATCAACTTCATCCAAAATACAATTATTTAACACTTGTTTTGTGGTTTCTAAAATTGCCTTTACATCGTCCGTTTCATTAGTCATAAGAAACAGTTTTTCTTCTTTAACCGTAAACGGCCTAAATCTTACAGGCTTTCCTGTTGATAAAAGCTTAACCGTATAGATTGGTACATCAATTTTTGGTAACATATTAACCTCGCTTTATTAATTAAATTCAAAATTTAAATGGTAATCTCGTTGTTGCTTTTCCAAAAGGCAGTAACCTAGAAGCAGCAGAACCAAGAACGGCTGTTGCAGCTGCAGCTAAATCAAAAGTTCCATCATAAATGACACGGTACTTTTGATATGCAAATTGCACGGATAATCTGTGAAAATTATCCTCTGCCCAATTTACTGGTTGAGCAGCAATGCCTATTGGAAAAGCATCTATTAATTCAATTGCATAGATTTGTTGAATAAATTCGTTATATTGTATAATTTTTATGTTTGTCATATACCTTGTGCTTTGACCTTTTGGAAATCTTAAATTGTTTGTATCTGTTGGCATAATTGCTTCAGTCCATCGGTCAAAAAGTTTACGCTCAAAAAAATCATTTGTGCATAAAAATGTAAATGAGGTATCGTTGTATTGTGTTTGATATGGTACTTTATATGTTGGTCCATATATTTTTACATCGGCAGTTTGAAGTGCTTTTCCAGGTAATTCAGATACTTCACATTGGAGAGCTAGATAACGAGTAACTGAAGGGTTAGAGGTGCGTGCTTGTTCATCTCTCTGTCCTTGTCGTCCAAAAGCGTTTCCAATCGCATCCGAAACATCTGTAAAAACAGAGTTTGGAAAGTTTAATATTTTTTCAATTATAGAATTTTCTACAAACTGGCTAATGTATGGAGGAATAGGCAGTATTACTTCAAAACGAGATGGCTTTGCCAGTCCGTCTTTTCCTCGGATGTTTGCTAAAAATAAATTTGGTGAAAATGACATTTAAAATCTCTTTCGTGATTCTGCGTAAATTTTGCTTGTGCTTGCTTTTTCAAATTGTTCAACTGGCAAAAGAGCCGCTATATCCCATTCATCAGCAGGTATCTCTAAAAATCGTGAAGTGAGGTGATTAAACAAATACCTCTTGATGCATGGCATGGCTTGAAACGCTGTTGAAGCCATTGACAAGTATTGATAGCTCAAACGCAATTTTGTTTTTTCGTCAAATCGCTTATTGGTAGCTGTATCACTTAGTTTATCTAAAAGGATAATTCGTTGCTTTGGGTGAATGTAATGCAAGTTCAACCCTAAGAAACCGTCTGAGTATCGTTCAATTGGTATAACCAATGGGAACCTAT
>Ga0247843_1008941_pt1 | contig 11401 bp, 8 predicted proteins | sample LaCruzMarch2017__FD_192420 | JGI IMG/M metagenome (GOLD analysis project Ga0247843, IMG submission 192420) | Freshwater microbial communities from meromictic Lake La Cruz, Castile-La Mancha, Spain - LaCruzMarch2017_8m | ecosystem: Environmental > Aquatic > Freshwater > Lake | place: Spain...
TCATCTGTGATCTCAGGTAAGGCAACTTCGTCATGTTCAATGTTCATCATAATCTCCGTGGTTAAGGGTTCTAGCTCAAGCGTCCGCAGCCATCACCGATGTCATAGTTTTATAAATCTGCTGCGCGCGCATTGTCAAGACGCTATTCCCATATCAATACATTTGGTAGCGACGGGTCTAGTCGTCTTAGTATCGTGTAGCCCACGCCAGATAGTCCGCGAAACAAGCCAAGATTAAAAGCGGCACCTCCAGCGTTCCAGGCATAGTCACCTTGTTCATTTCGATTGGCAATAATTTGCCCTAGGCGCTGAGTCGATAAATGACCAAGGGTGGGTCGATTCAATCGCTTACCTGCCTCGGCCAAGAGTTCGATGGCGCCAAGGGTGCCGCAGCATAGCGTGTCGACGCCTTGAGGCCATTGCATTTGCGACGGCATGCACGATATCGTGAACAAGCGCTGCAGATCGTGTTTGATCGCAGTGGCTCGATGCAATTCTCGCTAATCCAATACCCACTGCCCCGTGGCACCATTGACTCGACCAAAGTGATCCCTTGTCGGCCTTGCGCAAGTCTGGCCAATTACATGCGTTTTTGTCATAGCAGCTGTCTTCATACGCTCGGCATTCATGGGCTGCCAGCATAAAATCCTCGCGCCCCGTCACGTGACCCAAACTTGACAAGGCATAGTCGAATCCTGCGGCGCCGTGCGAAAAACCTGTTAAACGCGTTTCGCCTATCCCCAAGCCTACCCAACTGCGTGTGCCCACTTCGCCTTGTCGAGGTTGTCTTAACAAATGCTCACCACAGGCAATGGCCTTCTCTAGCACGCCTCTGGCGTGCGATTTTCGATAGAGCGCTAACAGACTCAAGATGCCTCCCGCGCTGCCACTTATCACGTCGAGCGAGCGATCAGCTGCGATGAATTCATTTGAAAATAGTCTCGACGCGCTTAGGGCGTCTTCTAACAATGAAGAGCTATCGAATATGCTCGAGATGGTTGTCAGTGCGTAAACGATAGAACCAAGCCCGGTCGCGCCTCCGATGCCCAGTCCTCTAGACCATCTACCCGCTGAAGGTTGCACGATCTGGAGCCTCAGTGCGGCAAGTGCTTTAACGGCAAGTTCACGACTGAGCGAGCTGTTGGTATAGCGCGCATGGGCTGCCAAAAACAAGGCGATGCCACTTGTTCCGTTGTATAAATCAACGCCAAGCGTGACCAGTTGTCCGACCTCCGAATCACCCAGCCAATCTAGTCCAACCCAAGCGGCGCTTTGTTCTTTAATCGTCGCGTGTTGCGCGATGGTTGTTGCGATACGTGTCGCCTCCGCGGCTAACGACGCCGTATCGAAATTTGGTATTGCTTCTTTAATGCGTCGATTAAATAAATATGTCTGTTGGCTTCCTGCGACCGTTTTTGACAAAAAACTGGTACTAACCGTGATGATTTGTATCTGACGCTGAATTTCAAGATCGCACCAGTTGCGAAACCGCTTTGCTGCACGCTGCAGCCCAGGAGTGGCATTTGTTTGAGTGCAAGGACCTGTGAGAGAGCTCACTAAATCTTGATCGCTGGGCGAAGTAAAGTGAGGGATATTCAAATTGATCAGCGCTAGTCGCTCTGCAGCTTGCAAGGGCCAAAGAAGATCTTCTTTCGAATCCCAATCTGCTAATCTCGATAAAAACTCTGCTTGAGCACTCCAGGTGGCTCCGTCACTCATACTGCGATGATCTTTAAGTCGTTGCAAAAGAATGTAATAGAACCGCGTATTGCGAATCACCTTGCGTACAGGTAACCGATGGAACTTTGAGAGCAATTGATCAACGCCGCTTTTGTCGCGTTGTCTCAGCAGAAAGCGAGAATATTGTTCAAAACCCTGTATGAAAGCGGGTAAATAGTCTCCTAACTGAGCGTACTCGCCGTTGATGTGAGGGATATTGGGAGTGCCTGTCAAGTCGTTAGGGGCCTGAGTCCAGCGCATACCGTCAGTATTCGTGTTTTTCCAAATGCCAAGCAGTGCTCCGTGTTTGACTGCATTCAGCCCGCCCGCATCAATAATTTTGTGATTGGGGTTTTTTGTATATGAAGGTAGCATGCCGACCATCAAGACTGAATTCAGCACACTCTGGCTAGCTTCAATCAAGGCCGCTGTTTCAGGCGTTTCTTGCTCGGCCTCTGGGGTGGTTGCTTGCAATATCATTTCTAAATCAATCGGCACTGGATGCGAGCGATGCGCAATGATGTTTTCGTAGTGCATGTCGCTGCTAGCAAATAAGTGAAAGACTGCTAACCACGCGCCCGAACGACGGTAAAACAGCTCGAGTTCTTGTGGCGACTGACATGACGTATGTTCAATAAACTCGGTCCAACCGTATTGTTGACATGCGATAGCTTTAACGGGCTTGAGTTCTACGGGTGGTGCTTCAGCGTTGAATCCTTCGATCAAATCGTGCCATGCAACGTCCAAGCCTAAATCTTTAGGTTTGTAGACGAGCCTTGTTTGATCATCAAGGGTAATGATCTGAACTGAATGGCCAAAGTTGTGAGGGTCTGAGACGTCACCGTTGATGGCGTTGATCTTTACGTCTGGGCCTGAATGAGTGATAGACGCTCGAATGTTTTCAAGATCTGACTGCAGTCGTGCAAGGAGTTTGACGGTCGTGTCGATCCATTGCCTAACGATGGTCGCAGTGATTCGTAATAAGACCGGTTTCTCGTTAAAAATTTCTGCTAATTCAGTCGATTTTAAATCTGTAATAAATGTATGAAATTGAGTAGTGCCTGCCGTAGCTGCTGAAGAAGGTAATTTTCCGTCGGGCGTATTTTTTTTTAGCAGCGCGACAAATTTGCTGTACAGCAAGGGCGCATATAAATCTGTGAGTCGTTGTAATAGCCCGCTGCACAAAGTCGTTCTGGCTGAGGCCGTTAGCAAGGCAACCGTATCCTCGGTAACGTTTTCAATCACTTTTGTATCGGCAACGTGTACTAGCTTATAAAAAAGCGTCTCGAAAGGTTTTTGCGCAGTGGTACATAAAAAAACAGGATTTATGTCCTCGACCTCACTGATCAAGGCGTCATATGTCCATTGGGCATCCGTAAACCACTGAGGCTCTTTACTGTCGGATCCAAATTTAACGTCGGCGAATTTAGAGAGAACGATCTCAAGCGAAAGGTGATCGCGAGCAAGTCGTTTGGACAAGAGACCCCAATCCCCACTTGCAGCAGAACGACACCAAGCTGCAAGCCTTAAGGCAGCGCGGTCAGTGCTGTCTTTCTGGCCGAGTTGCCGTTGATAGGTCTGCCCAAGCAATTCATCAATGCTTGCAGCGCGTACGAGGAGCTGTTGCAGGTCTAGGCTCATTGATCTGCTGCAATCAAATCACTCGGGTTTAATCCCTGCACTGTTCAGCGCCTTTTGCCACACTACGAGTTGATCTTTCAAAATCTTATCAAGCTCTTCGGGCGACCCACCAGCGCTTTCCATCGACTGACGCGCGAGTTGTTCGCGCACTTCTGGCATGTTGAGCACCGTATTGAGTTCTTTGTTAAGAAGATCAACGATCGGCCTTGGAAGTTTCGCAGGGCCTACCAGTGCCATCCAGCTAATGTTGGTGAAGTTTGGTAAGCCAGCCTCTGTCATCGTCGGCACGTCTGGGAAAATCGGGCTGCGTTTATCGAGCACGACGCCTAACGCCCGTAACCTGTTGTCTTTAATGAAGCCTGTTGAGGTAGCTGGTGAGGTAAAGGCCAGTTGTATACGATTGGCTAACAAGTCGGCGGTTTGTTCTGGTTCGCCTTTATATGAGACCTGCACGATATCGACTTTGCCCAAGGTTTTCAGCTGGGTTCCGTAAATCAATGCTGCAGTGTGTCCAGACCCGAAGTTCAACTTACCCGGATTAGCGCGCGCATAAGCAAGCAGCTCGTTGAGGTTTTTGACTGGTAGCTCTTGATTGACCAGCAGAAAATGTGTGAAGTTGCCAATAAATCCGATAGACGTGAAGTCGGTCAGCACGTTGTAGGGTGGATCTTTCATTAAAAAGGGTACACCCGCTAACGGGCTATTGGTACCCATCATCAGGGTGTAGCCGTCGGGTGCAGCGCGTGCAATCAACTGGCCGGCAATCGCGCCGTTTGCGCCTGCCTTGTTCTCGATGATAATGTTTTGCCCTAACCGTTGAGACAGCCTGGGTGCGATCGCTCGTGTCAGCGTATCGGTCACCGAGCCTGCCGGAAACGGGATGATGAGGCGTATTGGTTTGTCTGGGTATTGCGCACACGCTAGGGCCGAAACCAGGGCGAGGGTGCAAGCAGCAGCGTAGGTCATGATGCGTGTGAACATGGGGTGTCTCTTTCGTTTTTTTAAAATTGATGAGTGCATAGCACCACGCCGTTGTGATGGTGCCTGCACCTCTCTGCAAACTCATCATAATATAAACTGTAGCGGCGAATGTCGCGAGGCCATGCTTTCCTGTTCTACGAGGCGACTTGCCTCGAGCCACGACTCCCTGTTTCAGGCGCGCCTCCCCGTGAAGCCACAACGCACTATTTCTGCATGCGAGAATTTACAAGGTCAAACAACATGACACAAAACACCTCAAACGCGCCCGTCGCGCTAATTACCGGGGCAGGTAAGGGCATCGGTCGTGCAATGGTCTTGGGTTTGCTCACAAAGGGCATGCGTATTGCTGCCGTCGATCGAGATGAGCAAAGTTTGCTTGCACTCAAACACTTGGCCAAGCAATCCGAACACGCCGAACGCCTAGAAATATTCACAGAAGATCTCACCCGTTTCGATGCTCAGTTATTGGTTAAACGTATCGAAGACAAGGTGGGCGGCATCAACATCTTGATCAACAATGCAGGCCTTGGGCAGGGGCAGATTCGTAATGACTACCATCGGCATCCGCCGAAGTTTTACGACGTCACGCCCGAGCAATGGTTGAACGCGATGGCCGTGAATGCGAATACAGTTTTTTTGCTCAGCCGGGTTGTGGCGAAGCGAATGCTCGGCGACGGGTGGGGGCGAATCATCAATGTCACAACAAGTTTGGGCACCATGCTCAGAGAGGGCTACTGTCCCTATGGCCCAACGAAGGCCGCTGCCGAGGGGCTGAGTGCCGTGATGGCAAGCGATCTGGCTGGCTCGGGCATTACGGTGAACGTGCTAGTACCCGGTGGCATTGTCAACACACCGATGATTCCTGGTGAGGCACCTTTCTTGCGAGACGAGCTGATTCAGCCTGAGGCGATGTTGGCGCCTTTTTACTGGTTGTGCTCGAGTCAGGCAAATGACGTGACAGGGTTACGTTTCTTGGCAAATCAATGGGACGATAGACTTGTGGGGGCTGAGGCGGCAAAATTGGCGGGCGCACCAATTGGCTGGAAGGATCTTGCGGTTTTGCCTGTCACGCCCAAGTTCTAGGCTCAGTGAGCGCAGGCCTCGACCTTTACTAAATACTAAATAAAACTATATTTCATTGACAAGAGGCAGTCGTTTTCAGCAAAACGACCAACAAAAAAGGGAGTCCCATCTCAAGCAAGCTTGCTATAAGTCTTTCTTAATTCCGTCCCCAGGTGCCGCCTTAATTTGCCTCCGCAGCTGACGAGCCATCAGGTACCTTCACGAGACACTCGATGGTCTTTTTGGTGTGTCAGTGTCAAGAATGATGAGGGGGTGTCAGGAATTATGAGGTTTGAGAGAATATTTAACAGTATTCTTCCACCCATCGCAAAGGCTAAACTGCGCCATTGGTCGCTAGTTGCTCGACGTTTTCACGCCATCACGTATTCAAGCCGTCTACAGTTTTCACTTAACCAATGAAACATCTTTCAATTTGTATCCCAACCTTTAATCGGCATGCGCCACTAAAGCTATTGAATGAAAGATTTTTGAGCAGAGTTCTTGAACTCTTCCCTGACGATGTAGAAGTGTTAATTTGTGATGACTCAGAGCTCGCGATCGCTCAGGCGAATCGCTCGGTTCTGCACAAGAACATTCGCTATCAACACAATCCTATTCGTACTGGCTTTGCCAGTAGTTTGGAATGGTGTTTTGAGCAGGCGGAGGGTAAGTTTGTTTGGCTGCTCTCTGACGACGATCCGATCCTGTGGGATGGATTTTGCCGGTTGTTGAGTTTGATTAAATTGGGCGAAGCGGATTGCTATATCGTGCCAATTATGTGGGCGACTTTTTTTAATGAAACTCGCGTCGATGATTTTAAAAAATTTAGCAAAAACAAAAGTTTTTCTGTGGATCAGATGTTTCTAGACGATCCCGGGTTTTTGCCGTTTATTTTGCTGTCTGCTGGTGTCGTGCGACTGGATAAAACGGTTTTAAAGCAAGCGAGTTCGAGGCTAGAGGGAAACTTGTTTATGCATATCGCGATGTACCTGGATATGCTGACACCCGCGTCCCGTGTTGTGGTTGCAGATCAGCCTGTTGTGAATTATCAACTCACGCGCAAGCATAACTATACGGTTGAAACTCTCTTCGAAATGCGCCTCGCGGTGTTGAACTACTTAACACCACAATTCGCCTCACTAAAAACCGTCATGCCCGAGCAGATTGATGCGGCGTTGCAGCACAGCCTGCAGTTAATGGTAGAAAATGATCTGGGTATCGTGCAAATGAAACCCTTGCCGCAATCGCAAAATAAAATGCGAAGCTATTATTGGAAATACCGGCAAAAGCCGAACTACCTTGCAATGGTTATTTTAATGTTGCCGCCCATCTTTAGTCGGGCTTGGTACTACGTCGTGAATGCACGAGATTATGTGAGAGTGTACGGCGTGGGTGCGAGCATTTTGCGAAAGTGTCAGCTGGCATTGGCCTCGTATAAAGAGCTTAAGGCGTTTGCAATCTTTAGAGTGTAAGCACCTTGGCTTGGCAACGAACAAGTGCGGGTAGCGTCGTCTCGGTGGTTGAGCTTAGCGATCGATCCAATGTCTAGTTTTTTCGAAAGGGTAGGCGGGTAAAGCGATCCGGGCGCGCCGCGGGCTCGTCCAATTGACTCGCCAGTCAAGTTCAAACCCAGCGCACCAAATCTTGCCTAGGCAATCGAGCCATTGCCTAGATAACTCACCAGCTTTACGACCTTGTTGAGACAGAGTCGGCAAGATGAGACGACTTTGTGTTCCCAAATGATGCTTGGCGGCCTGTGTGGCGAGCACGTCGCCTGGACCAACCTCTATGAATAGGGTGTCTTGTTGTTCTAGCAGGCGTTCTAATCCGGCTGCGCGCAAAACGGGCTCTTGCATTTGACGAACCCAGTAAGTCGGATCAAGGGCTTGTTCAGACGTTAATTGCTTGCCCGTCGGGTTAGACCAACACTCAATCGTCGGTGCCTGAGGTTTGCACGTCTGCACTTGAGCGGCAAAGGCTAAACGATCTTGGTCTGTTGCGACCGGGCCAAGTCGGCCGCGCGCAGCGACGAGGCGCAAGGCATCAGGAAGCTCAAATACTCCGGCTAGACAGGCGGCCACGTATTCTCCCGGGCCAGCGCCAAGCATTGCGTTGGGTAGTACTCCAGAAGACATCCACTGCATCGCTAACGCGTACTCAATGGCAAAGAGAAGAGGTTGATTGACCCAAGGTTCAGAAAGTAATTGAGGCACAGTCTGCTCGTCACGCGCGTTACCTAACACAAGCTCACAGATATCTAAGCCCAACGCTGGCTTGAGTATCTGTGCACACTTGTCGAGCTGCAGACGAAAGACAGATTCAGTGCGGTACAGCACCGCAGTCAGAGCCAGATGCTGTTCAATTCGATCCGGAAACATAAATACGACTTTAGGCTGATCCAAGCGTCCCGGCACTAAACGCTGACGCGCGACGGGATTGTCTTGTTCGAGCTGTTCGATCGCTTGTTGCAAAGTGGTGCATTGAAATGCGCAGCGATATTCAAATCCTTTGCGGCCCTCTGCAAGGGTCCAGGCTTTTCTTACATTTATAAAAAAAACATGAAAAATTCGATTGCCCGCAGTTTTGCCTCGGCGTTACTTGCGATGGTATGCGCAGGTTTCGCTTGCACTGCAGCCTTGGCGCAAACCACTCAATGGCCGACGCGCCCTATTAAGATAGTGATTCCGTTTAGTGCGGGCGGTGGTACCGACGTGATTGGTCGGTTTTTAGCGCAAAAATTTACAGAAGGTCTAGGTCAAACCGTGGTGGTTGAAAATCGCCCCGGAGCGGGCGGCAGCCTTGGTAGCGCTGAGGTTGCGCGTGCACCGGCCGACCGTTACACGATACTGTTAGGTTCAAGCTCAACGCACGGCATCAATCCTGGCATGTATGCCAAACTTCCTTACGATCCAATCAAAGATTTCGAACCGATCGGTTTGATCGCGACCAATTTGTTTGTGATGTCCGTACCCAAAGACTCGCCGGTAAAAACCGTAGCTGACCTAGTGAGGCTCTCGCAGGCCTCGCCTAGCCAGTTCGATTACGCCTCCTCCGGAAACGGCACCACGAGTCACCTTGCAGCCGCCTTGTTTATTTCGATGTCGGGTGCCAAGCTCACGCATATCCCGTACAAAAGTAATGTGCCAGGCCTGACAGATTTGATGGCGGGCCGTGTGGCGATGATGTTTGACAATATTACGGCGATGCAAACGCAGATTAACGCCGGAACAATCCGCCCAGTTGCGACGACCGGCTTAAAGCGTAATGTGGTGTTCAAGGACGTACCGACTTTGGATGAGGCGGGCGTCAAGGGCTATGACCTGAGGGGCTGGTTTTGTTTGCTCGCACCGGCAGGCACCCCTGCAGAGATCGTGACGAAGATGAATCGAGAGCTAGTCAGAGTGATCGCAATGCCCGAAGTGACAGACAAGCTGATTGCCTTAGGGGCAGATCCTGAAACTGGTACACCCCAAGAGCTTAAAGCGCTGATCGCCTCTGAAATTATCAAATACAAAAAGATTATCGATATTGCTGGTGCAAAGGTTGAGTGATAATTGCCTCTTTATCTGGTTTGCGCGTAAAACCTCGCCGTTCAGGGCGAGGGTGTAAGCGCGGAAGGCGCACGCGTATATTCTTTGCTCATAGACCTACAGTCGTGACAAATTGTTGTACTTCTTCTTTTGCAGATGTGGTGAGAAATTGAGATAATTTCGGTATCGCACTTAAGGAGTTGTTTGAATGGAAGCTAGAGTTGTTGCATTAGAAGAGTTTGCTATTGAAACTCGGGATCGTTTAGCACTTATCGAAACGCGGCTGGGCACTTTTGTGACCAAAGCCGATTTACATCAAGAACTTCATTCTATGACTTGGAAGTTACTAGGCGGGGCCATGAGTGGGGCCACAGCCTTAGTTGGTATCGTCTATTGGATCGCCCGCAATATTCACTAATACCTTCCACTGCGCTGTCAACGCATGCCAGCGCAGCCCTAACCGCCATGGTCGGTTCGCTTCAGATCAAGCTATTTGGCGATCGCGCAGTGACCACCGCTTGAGGCCTTGCCCGAGCCCGCCGCGATAAGCGGAGGCTCGTTACGCAGATCAACCGGTGGCGCTTGAGTCGTATCCCAAACCAAGAACGCCAGCAAGCCGCACCAAAAGACCAACTGAAGTTTGTGCTTAGATAGGCTCATGGTTGCTCGCTATAGCTTGTAATGACGTCGCACGCGCACGCCGATCAATGTGCCAGTAAACGCCAAGGGCACCCAGATCCAGCCGTGAACACTGCCTGTTGAAATGCCGCTTAGCATCGCCCCAATGTTGCAACCAAAAGCCAGGCGTGAGCTGTAGCCCATCAAGAAGCCTGCCAGCAACCCGATGGCCCACTGCGTGGCAGTCAGCGGTTGGCTGTCGCTTTTGGTGCGTGCCGAGACCCACAAGGCGCCACCTAAGATGCCAATATTGGTAATTGAAGTGATGTCCATCAGCACCATTTCGTTTAAGCGTTGCGCGTTACCAGTCTGGCTCCAGAAGGCATTGGCAGTTGGGTCAAACAAGCCTGCAGAGGTGGCAATCTTTGCAGCCCATAGACCAAAACCGTAGACAACCCCCCACGGTTGACCGGCAATGAGCAAATTGAGCATTGCCAACACTGCGAGTGCAACCGCCCCAAGCAACCATTTGCGATCCCACCAGGTGCGCCCTGGTCCTACCCAAAGTCTTGCTGCGAAGCCGAACAACGCAAGCCCACCTAAAGTGATGAGTAGTGCTTGCGTACTGCCAAATTCGGTGACCAAGCCAATCGGCTCAAGTTGCCCAAGCGTCAGCCAGTCGCCCACTTGCACCGAGCCCAAAAAACTGCCCAACGCAAAGAGAGGCAAAATCCCCATGTTCAGCGGCACGCCAAGCCCCGCCTTGTAAAGCGTACCTGAGCCACAACCATCCGCAATCTGCATGGTGAGGCCAAAGACAAAGGCGCCAACTAATAGGCTGATACTCGGTGGGCCCAGTGCTGCAGTCAGTTCAGAATATTGACCTAAAAGCGTCAACGAAAATGCCGATGCCAGGGCGAGCAAAACCAACTGACCTGCCACGCCACGCGGGTCTCGTTGTTCAATGAGCTGGCGCCAGCCAGTCGTGAAACCAAAGCGTGCGCCTGAAAGCGCAGCTCCCATCCCGATCCCCACTGCAAACAAAACAGCTTGGCGTACAGACACCGACCAGCCGAGGTATATAAAAAATAGCAGTAGCAGCAGGCTAAGTGGCAGACGTTTCATGTTTCATTTCGTAAAACTGCATCGTTTAGGGCAGTCACTTATTTTGCGGCCCACAGCTGTGCGTCAATGTACAACTGTACGAGACGATTGGGGACGTTATCCATGGGTAAGGCACCATCGGCCTGCGTCCAGTCAACCATCGAGCCGGCGTAGAGCTTGACGTTTGGCTGACCCACTAGCTCTGACAAGACAAACCAGTTTGTTGCAGCCCAGTGGCCAGTGTTGCAAAAAGAGATGACGTCTTGATTGCCTTTGACAGAGGTGGCGAGGGCGAGTTTTTTTGCTTCGCTTGCAGGTACAACCTGGCTGCTATTCGGCGCAAACCACGTTGAGTGTTCGACGCTGACCGCGCCTTTTAAGGTGCCAGGCACTTTGGCAGCTGTGTGCCGCGTTGAGCCATCAAAAAAAGCGGTGGGGCGCGCGTCAATGAGTTGTGCTTTACCTGATTGAACGCTGCTAACGACATCGGCACGCGTGGCGATCATGCTTTGGTTGATGCTTGGGGTGTACATGCTTGCTGCAGCTGACACTGGTTTGGTGTCTAGGCTAAACCCCGCAGCCTGCCAAGCCTTTAAACCGCCGTTCAATACAGACAAGTTGTGCAGGCCCAAAACTTTGAGTGTCCAATACACCCGCGCAGCCGCACCGAAATCAGTTGCGTCTTTGCCCGAAGAGGCCACAATCACATGTGCACTGGGCGTGAGACCCAGGCGTTGTACGAGTTTG
>Ga0247843_1008943_pt1 | contig 11398 bp, 11 predicted proteins | sample LaCruzMarch2017__FD_192420 | JGI IMG/M metagenome (GOLD analysis project Ga0247843, IMG submission 192420) | Freshwater microbial communities from meromictic Lake La Cruz, Castile-La Mancha, Spain - LaCruzMarch2017_8m | ecosystem: Environmental > Aquatic > Freshwater > Lake | place: Spain...
TCCGCCCTATGAGGCGGCCAGCATCGGCACCGTCGTCCTGACGGTTTCCGGGGAGAACGCCTAATGGTTGCCACGCTGCTGCCCCCGAACGGGACGCCCCTACTGCGCGCGTTCGAGCAGGCGGCGGCGTATGAGCCGCACGTCGAAGCGGGGCTCGGGCTTGTGCCCGGCGTCAAGGGGCGGGGCCTCCCGGCCTTCCTGCAGTTCCTTCTATGGGAATACGGGCTGATCGAATTGGCCCCGCACCTCGACAACCCCTACGTGCTGATCGAAGAAGGCCGGCCGTGGCAGATCGAGCGCGACACCTTCGCCGCGATTGCCCGCGGCATTGGCTGGGTCGGGGCCCCCGGCATGATCGTTGAGGCGCCCGGCCGCCGGGCGTGGTGGAACAACTTCCAGCTCTACCTCGGCGCCCTGCCCGCCAACGACGCACCGATGCTGCAGCGCATCGACCGGGTGACGCGGCTGGGCAAGCCGTTCCGCTCTGACTTCCGACGCGGCGTCTGGAATTTCGACGCCCCGGCGCTGGAGGCGGGGTGGACCCGGCTCGGTTCCTCCATGCTCGCCGATGATAGCGGCGTGCGGGTCGAGGCGGGCGGGCCCAAGTGGTCATTCCGCCGGGATCACGACAACTCGTACCTCCTGACCGAGAGCGAGGGCGTGGCGCTGGGCAATTGGGTCGAGCCGGTCGAGGGCGATGTGCCCTGGTCGGAAATGGACTTTCCATGGTCGACCGCCTTCGCCCCGTGGGCCTCCGACGTGGCCACGATCCGCCGCAGCGTCATGGCGTCGTGGTTCGTCGGCCGCAGCGCGCATGTCCGCCTCCGCGACGCGGCGGGGGACGTCATCGGCTATCGCCGAGCGTCGGCCTGCCGGACGGTCAAGGCGGCTGGCGGTGGCGCCTACTCTGTCGCCGGGCTGGCCTACGCGCCCGCGCCCGATGGCGGGGCGTTCCTGATCCGCGCGACCATCGACGCCGGTAACGGCGCCGGTGGCATTGCCGAAACGGCCGACGTCCTGATCGGGGGCGAGATCGACGACAGCATTCCCCCGGGGCGCCTCTGGCTCGAACCGGGCCAACTGACCGGCGGCGTGCCCATCGCGCCGCTTGCGAAAACCATCCCGCTCCGCGCCGCTGTGCGGGAGCGGCTTACCTTCCTTGTGAGGTTCTAATGGCGAATGAACACGAGAGCGGCCTTCCGGGCGCCTTTGACCGCGCGGCCGGGATGGCCTCGTGGCAGGGCGTGGTCCATTCGGAGGGGCGCTTCATCGAGGGCGCCGAGCTCAACGAAGGCCAGACCATCGCCCGCGCCCGCCACGAGCGCGTCGCCCGCCTGATCGCCAGCGACGGCGACCGGGTGGAGGACGCCGCTGCGGTGGTCCAGAGCGAGCTCGGCAACGTCATCCTAACGGCCGGTCGGCTCTATGTCGGGGGCGACGTGTTCCCGGTGGCGCAGCGGGTGCTCTCGGGCGTGCCGATGATCGGCCGCACCGAGATCGGCGTGCGGCTGGTCAAGTCCTGGCTCACCTCGGAGGACGATCCGGGGCTCCTTGGCATCGCCCCGGGCGCCCTGTCGGAAGGCGAGCCCGGCGCCGCCCGCGAGGTGGTGACGATCTCCTGGGCCCTGTCGGGCGACGCCGAGCCGGGCACCTTCGTCCCGGTCTACGTGTTGCAGGACGGCACGATCCTCGACCAGACCCCGCCGCCGTCCCTCGACGGCATCAACCAGTCCATCGCGATCTATGACCGCGACGCCCACGGGCACTACATCGTCTCCGGGTGTCGGGTGACCGCCCTCGGTAAGGTCGGCGGCAACCAGCTGTTCTCGATTGAAGAAGGCGCCGCCAACATCAACGGCTTCAAGCGTTCGCGCTTCGCCGCGCTGCGACACGCCGAGCCCGAGGAGTGGGACACCGAAACGGTCGCAGGCGAGGCCCGGACTTGGCCGCCCGGCGGCGGCCCCAAGACCTTCGTCATCAACAACGCGCCCATCGACGAGGTGCTGAGCGTTCTCGTCACCAAGGAAACCACCGAGGACGTCGTTCGCGGCCTTGTGGCGGCGGGCTCCGACGCGCTGTCCAACAACAGCGTGACCGAAATCCTGTCGGTCACTCAGGGCGGCACGACCTTCGCCGGGACGACGTCCTGGGTTCGCTCCGGCGATCAGATCGACTGGGCGCCGGGCGGCCCCGAGCCGGTCCCGTCCTCGACCTATCGGGTGACCTACCGCTACCTCGACCTCGTTACGCCCGACGCCGTGACCGACACCAGGATCGTCCTCTCGGGCGGCGTCGCGGGCACGACCGTCATCCTCAGCTACAAGTGGAAGCTTCCGCGGATCGACCTCCTCTGCCTCAACTCGGCGGGGGAGAGCGTCTACGTGAAGGGCGTCTCGGCTCGGTCAAACCCGTTCCCCGCCCTGCCGCCCAACGACCTCTTGCCGCTGGCCGAGATCAGCAACTCCTGGATCGGCAAGCCTTCGGTCGACAACAACGGCGTGCGCTCCATCACCTTCGCTCAGCAGTGGCGCGTGCACCGCAGAGTGCAGGCGCACGAGCGGCTTCTTGAGCTGGAGCGGATCAAGTCTGAGATCGACGCCCGCGAGCCTGTCGCCAAGCTCGGCATGTTCGTGGACCCTTTCGTCAACGACTTCTACCGCGACGCGGGCGAGGCGCAGACCGCCTCGGTCGGCGGCGGGGTGCTTGAGCTGGCCATTGCGCCGACCTTCTATGAGGGGTCGATCACGGCGCCGGTTACGCTCGACTGGACCGAAGAAGTCATCATCAGGCAGGAGCGGTCTACCTCCTGCATGAAGATCAACCCCTACCAGAACTTCGAGCCGCTGCCGGCGGGCCTCGCGCTCACCCCGGCGGCCGACTTTTGGTCGGTGCAGCAGACGGTGTGGGCGAGCCCGGTAACGGTCCAGTTCAACCGGGGCGTGCGCCGGAACAACGGCCCGCTGGTGGTGTCCTCCGAGGCCGTTGAGACTGTCTCCGAGACTGAGCAGCAGGCCGAGTTCTTGCGGCAGATCGCGGTCAGCTTCAAGCTGACGGGGATGGGCGCCGGCGAGATCCTGAACACCCTCGCCTTCGACGGCGTGGACGTGAAGCCGGCGGGCGTCATAACGGCCAACGGCGCAGGCGAGATCGAAGACGACTTTGTGATCCCGGCGAACATCACGGCCGGCGTCAAGGTTGTGTCTGCGGAAGGGGCCGGCGGCTCCAAGGCCACGGCGTTCTTCGTCGGCCAGGGTATCATCGAGATCGACGTCATGCGCCGCGTGACGACGATTGAACGCTGGACCCGGCCGCCGACCACAACTACCTCGGGCGGTAGCGACCCGCTGGCTCAGACGTTCACCCCGCCCGAGGCGCGGATGATCGTCGGCTTCGACGTAAAGCTCTGCGCGGTCGGCAACGCGGCCAACAATCTGTTCGTGCAACAGGTGACGGTCGAGAACGGCATCCCGACCGGGGATGTGGTGGCGGAAACGCTGGTGTCCATGATCGGCGCCACCGCCGGCCAATGGAAGTCTCCGCGCTTCAACCTCCCTGTCGTGACCCTTCCCGACCGGGAGGGCGCGGTGATCGTCGGGACCGACGATGCGGATCACGCGCTGTCGGTGGCCCGCCTGTCGGACTTCGACGCTGAGAGCCAAAGCTACATCGGCGCTCAGCCGTACACGACCGGGGTGCTGCTATCCTCGTCAAACAAGATGACGTGGACGCCTCACCAGAACGAAGACCTGACGTTCCGCGCGGTGGCGGCCAAGTTTGGCCCGCTCACCAAGACGGTCCCTCTCGGCAGCTTCGATCTGGTGAACGCCAGCGACCTACAGGTGCGGGCGTCGGTCGAGCTTCCCTCGTCCGACTGCCGTGTGGTTTTCGAGATCGTTCGCGCGGACAACAGCGTCCTCCGGCTTCTGCCGGGTCAGGTGCTGCAGCTGACCGAGTACATCACCGAAACCGTCCAGCTTCGCGCCGTCCTCACGGGCAGCGAGAAGCTGTCGCCCATCCTCTACGCGCCCGTCTGGCTCATCGCCGGCGAGATCGCGACGGAGGGCACCTACATCACTCGCGCCTTCAAGCTCGGCGCGGGTGTTGACCTCACCGCCTACTTCAAGGCCGCCCTCCCGGCCGGCTCAACGGCGGTGATCGAGTACGACAAGGCCGACGACAACTGGCTCACCCTCACGCTCGCGTCTACCGAGTTGCTGAGCGACCCCGCGTGGGTCGAGCGTAAGCACGCCGTCGCCGGCATCGCTGGCGTCCAAGGCCGGCTCAAGGTCACGATCACGGGCGGCCCCGCGGCCCGCCCAAGGCTCGGCGACCTTGGGGCCGCTATCACCTAACAGGCAGGGGCCAAAATGGCTGACACTTTGCACCGGGCGTATCCGCGCCCGGACCCTTCGCGCACCATCGCGGATGAGTTCCCGGTTTCGGATCAGGCCCTCGTCGCTATCGACGCGGATATCCGTGCACTGTTTCAGGCCATTCTTGGCCTCTCGGTCATCGGGCACGCGCACGTTCTGGGCGATATCTCCGGCCTGATCGACGCTCTGGCCGGCAAGGCGGCCGCTGACCACGCCCACGCGCTTGACGACCTGTCGGACGTGTCGGGCGCCTCGGCGGCCCCCAATGGGTACTTGCTGGTGAGGTCGGGGGCCGGGTGGATCCCCGGCTCGCCGGCCTCCGTGATCGGCGCACACGAACACGCTATCGCCGACATTCAGAACCTCGTGGCAGCGCTGGTGGCTAAGGCGCCGCTGTCGTCCCCGACCTTCACCGGCACGGTCGGCGGCATCACGAAGGCGATGGTCGGGCTGGGGAACGTCGGCAACCTCACCCCGGCCGACTTGCCGCTCTCGACAGCGGCCATTGCGGCTCTGGCGCAGAAGCTGGCCGCGGCCGACCTCGCCACTGTTTCCCAGTACCTTTCCGGCGCGGCCGGCAAGGTCTTGGGCACCGAGGTCTGGGGCGCTGCGGAGTGGGTCGACCTCGGGTCGCTCTCCGGCAACGTGTCTTTGAGCCTCGACAGCTTCATCAACGGGCACGCCCTCTCGACAGCGAACTTCACGTTCAATGCCGCCTCGGGGTCAAAGAAGCAGTCGGGAACGATCGAGGTCAGCCATGCTGGTGGCCCCTACACCGCCAGCGTGAACACCGCGGTGTTCGAGACCGCCGGCGCCCTCAGGCTGTCGTCGGTGGCGAATGCCAAAGACCTCATCGGCTACCAGAGGCTCCGCAACGGCAAGGTGTTCCTGTCGGTGCTGGCGAGGGGGAGCGCATGACGCAGAAAATCGTCCGGGCGCGGGCAATCCACGCCGGCTACGAATGGCGGCTCCGGCTTACCGTCTCGGGGGTGGGGGCTTTCCCCGCCGGGGCGACCTTCCGGGCCCAGGTCCGCCGGGACACCTCCCAGCGCGAGCTACTGGCAACCATGGCTACGGCGAGCGGGACCATCGAGCGTCAGGGCGAGCAGTCGTTCGACCTCATCCTGCCCGGTGTTGCCAGCAAGGGGTGGCCTGAGCACCGCGTCCTGATCGACGTGGTGCGTACCGACCTCCCCACCCACCAGCACCTCGGGTTCCGGATCAGCGTCCCCGTGGTCGCCCCTATCACACAGGACGGCTGATGAACGGGATCACCATCGACATCGTCGACGAGATCGCCATCGCCATCCTGCCGGAGGCCCCCGCCACTGTAACGGTGGGGGCCGAGGACGAGCCGCTGGAGGTGGCGGCCGAGCCGGTGGGCGCCTCTGGCCCGCCCGGCGGCCCCGGTCCTCAGGGCCTGACGGGCCCGGCGGGCCCGGTGGGCGGAAGCCAGTACGACGACATGCCCGACATCACCCTACTCCTTGAAAACGCGCTAATCTGAGAGGCGAGTGCCAATGGCCACTTTGCAGACCAACCTCACCAACCTTGCCACTCGGATCGGTACGGAGCTCAAGGCTCACCGCACGCTGATCAATGGCAACGCGGCCGACCTGTCGTCGCTGACCACTACGGCAAAGTCCAACCTCGTCGCGGCGATCAACGAACTGCAGGCGGCCGTCGCGAGCGCCACCGAGATCAACGACGCCTCGACCGGAACCTCTGCCACTTGGTCGGCCTCGAAGATCGTCGAAGAACTCGGCGACCTCAAGACCGAAATCCTCGGCGGCGCGGGCGCAGCGTTCGACACCCTGCAGGAGCTCGCCACGCTGATCGGCGAGAACGATGGCGACATCACCGGCATCCTGACCGCGCTCGACAACCGGGTGCGCTTCGATGCTGCGCAGACCCTCACCGCCCCGCAGAAGACCCAGGCCCTTGCCAACATCGGCGCGGCGGCGGACACCCACACCCATAGCGCGGCGACGACCGGCGCGCCCGGGTTCATGTCCGCTGCTGACAAGGCCAAGCTGGATGGCGTTGCTGCCTCGGCCAACAACTACGTCCACCCCACGACCGACGGCAATCGCCACGTCCCGGCGACGGCCGCGGGCGATGTGAACGAGTTCCTGAAGTCGAACTCGGTGGCTGGTGGCGCGCCCGCCTGGGCCGTAGTCACCAAGACGGACGTCGGCCTCGGCAACGTCGACAATACCTCGGACGCGAGCAAGCCCGTATCGACCGCTCAGGCGACGGCAATCGGGCTCAAGCTCGATGCGACCCACGCGGGCACAGGCGGCGCTGCCCACGCCAACGTGATCGCGGCTGGCGCCTCGGGGTTCATGACCGGCGCCGACAAGACCAAGCTCGATGGTGTCGCGGCTGGCGCCGAGGTGAACCAGAACGCCTTCGCCACCGTCGCGGTCTCGGGGCAGTCGGATGTCGTCGCGGACGCCAAGACCGACACCCTGACACTCGCCAACGGCGCAGGCGTGGCGATCACCACTACGTCGGGCACCGACACTGTGACCATCAGCACCACTGAGGCCACCCCCTCCCTGCCCGGTCACCTGAGCGCGGCCGACAAGACGAAGCTCGACGGCGTGTCTGCCGGCGCTGACGTGACGTCGGTCACCACCATGGGCGCCGCCCTTAACGCCGCGACTGCCAAGGCCACGCCTGTTGACGCCGATAGCATCGGCCTGACGGACAGCGCGGCATCGAACGTCCTCAAGAAGGTCACATGGGCCAATATCAAGGCGACGCTCAAGACCTACTTCGACACGCTCTACTCACTCGCCGGTCACGTCCACTCGGCGGCGACCACTTCGGTGGCGGGCTTCCTGTCGGCGGCGGACAAGACCAAGCTCGACGGAATTGCCACGGGCGCGAACAACTACACGCACCCGACCGGCGACGGCAACTCGCACGTTCCGGCCACCGGCACCACCAACGACGGCCGGGCACTCGTCTCGGGCGCTACCGCCAACTCGGCCGCCTGGGCACAACTGACCAAGGCCCATGTCGGCCTCGCGAACGTGGACAACACCTCGGACGCCAACAAGCCGGTGAGTACCGCGCAGCAGACCGCCCTTAACCTCAAGGCGGATGCGTCGGCGTTCGGCACCATCGACACCAACTACGTCACCGTCTTTGAGGCGGCGTTGGTCTGATGGCTACGCTCGCAACCCGCATCGCCGACTTGGCAACCCGGATCGGGGCCGAGATCAAGGCCATGGCCCCGAAGCTCGTTCCGGCCGGCGGCACCACTGGGCAGGTGCTGGCCAAGGCCAGCGCCACCAACCACCACCTCGCCTGGGTCGATGCAGGCGGCGGTTCAGCAGACGCTGACTACGGCCTGATCAGTTCGTCACCAGCCGCGTCGGCCGACTATGGAGACCTCACATGAGCACGGCAATCCAGCGCCGACGCGGCAGCACTTCGGAGCATGCCGCCTTCACAGGACTGGTGGGCGAGATCACCGTAGACACCACCAAGAAGACGGTCATCGTCCACGATGGGACGACCGCCGGAGGCACCCCGCTCGCGAGGGCAAACCAGATCGCCGACGTCCCCGCCGCGTCCGCGGCCGACTTCCTCGCCGATGTGGCGAACAAGGTGTTGGTCTCGGACAAGGTCTGGGACGCCGCCGTCCCGGTCAGCTTAGGGACGCCTTCGGGCAACGTCACGCTCGACTTCGCGGCCTTCATCAACGGCTTCATGAGCCCCGCCGCGAACATCACGTTCTTCGCGGCGAGCAACCGGAAGGCCGGGCAGTCGGGTCAGATCAGGGTCTGGAACCCCTCGTCACGCACGCTCAGCCTCAACACCAGCATTTTCGTCAGCCCCAACGGGGCGGGCATCGCACTCGGCACGGGCCGGAACATCCTCTCGTACTACATCGACGATGAGTTGCTGGTGCATGTGTTTTTGGCCGGAAAGGGGATGGCATAATGGTTCTTCCTGGAATTGGAGGGCTGGTAGGCGGAGCGGCAAACCCGCCCAAGGTCACTTACCTCGGCGGGTTTGCCAACGCGGGGAGCATCGTTGTCCCTCGCCCCGGCCTTCTGGTCGTGATGGCTGGTGGTTGGCGCAGTGGCTCGGGCACTCGGCAGGTGAGCGCAATTTCCATCGGTGGTAACAGCGCCGCCCCGAACGCGCGGCCCAACGCGCAGTTTGGCTGCGTCGGCCTTCGCGCGCGCGAGGTGGCCGCAGGATCAATAGCCATCAGCGCCTCATTCAGCGGGTCGCTGACCAATGGTTACGCAATCTCCTGTGCGCTCGTCGAGGAGTACGGGTCGAATGCTGTGCAGGCCGTCTACAACGGCACGACCTACGGCACCGGCATAGACACTCGTAAGGTCGACCTGACGTACCCAGACCCCAGCGTAGGCATTTGGGCGCACACCCACGCGGGCGGCGCCCTTTGCACGGGCGCGGTGGAGGGCGACCTGCTCAACAGCCGCAACGACCTGGCGGACGGCCAGGCCTATTCGCTAGGCGTGCACTCCTCGGGCGGTGGGGAGGGGCTGGTGACCAGCTATTTCGACCCGTTTGCCGGAACGCTCTACAACGGCGTGTCCTGCGGCATCCTCTTGAAGTGAGAACCCCATGACCCTCTACCTCGAAACCTCCGAGGGGTTCGCCCCTTGGAATGGCCAGCCTATTGCTGGCATCCTTCACCCGCGCGATATCGGCCGGCTTTGGTCGGCAGCAGAGCTTGAGGCCGTGGGCCTCTATGCTCCGGCGGAAGCCGCCCCCGTGCCCGAGGGCAAGCGCGTCACCTCGACCGGCGTTCAGCGAGTTGAGGGCGTCGTTCGCAGCGTCCACGCGCTGGAAGATATCCCGCCCATCGAGCCCGCCGATATCGTGCTGTCGGATCGCCAGCTCAGGCTTGGCCTGATCGCGGCGGGCGTCCTGCCGTCTGCCGTTCGCAGCGCCATCGAGGCGGCCGTGACCGACCCGCTCGAACGGGAGGCGATGCTGACGTGGTTCGACTACACGCGGGATATCCGGTGGGACCACCCCGTCACTCAGCAGCTCATGGCAGTCGCGGGCTTCACCCCCGAGGCGGCCGAGGCAATGTGGCTGGGGGCGGCGAGTATCGAGGCCTAGGCCCGATGCTGCCATTCGCCGACCAGCCGGTTGGCATGCGCTTCACGGCCCCCCTCTGGCTTGAGCCAGACCCGAACGGGCGCGGCTACAAGACGGCCCGCACCTTCTCGTTCGATATCGGCTTCAAGGGGTCGGGCCTCACGGTCACGGTCCCCGAGGGCTTCCAGACCGATCTTGCGACGGTTCCCCGAGCCTTATGGTGGCTATTTCCGCCGCACGATCCTCAGTATGCGGCAGCGGCCGTGCTGCACGATTACCTCTACTCGTGGCGCTCGCCCGATGGCGAGCCCTTCGACCGCGCGACGGCCGACGGCATCTTCCTCGAAGCCATGCTGGTCCTCGGCGTGGCTCGTTGGAAGGCGCTGGCCATGTTCGTCGCGGTTCGCCTCTACAGCGAAACCGTCCAGGCCGGCCCCTAAGCCGCCCCCACCCCTGCCCCATCAAGGAGACTACCTATGTCCAGCCCGACTTTCGGGATCGAGATCACGCGCCTCGATAATGAGCCGCGTCCGGCCGTAAAGGCCGACATGGCCGTCATCGGCCTCGTCGGCACCGCCCCCGGTGCCAACCCCGAGCAGTACCCGCTCAACGACCCGGTGCTCGTGTTCAGCGACGACCCGGTTGCCATCGCGGCCCTCGGCCCCACCGGCTCCCTCGCCGGGCAGCTGGAGCTCATCAACGCGCAGCTGGGCGACTTCCAGCGCTCGGCCCGCGTGGTGATCGTCCGCGCCGACCCGGGCGTTGACGCCGCGGCCCTGATGACCGCCCTTGTCGGCAACTCGGCGCTCAAGACCGGCATCCACGCGCTCCGCGCGGCGGGGCCGAAGCTCGGGGTCGTGCCGCGGCTGATCGGCGTCCCGGGTTACACCCACCAGCAGGAAAGCGGCGTCGCTGCGGTGAACATCACCGCGCCCGGCACCGGCTTCACTGTCGGCGCTGCCCTCACTGCGACCGGCGGCGGCGGCACCGGCTTTGCGGCGACCGTCGCCTCGGTTGACGGGACGGGCGGGATCACCGGGCTGAACATCACGAACGGCGGCAAGAACTTCGTCACCGCCCCCACCATTGCGGCGGCCGGTGGCACGGGCGCCACTTTCGTTGCCGTCGTGGGCAAGCTGGCTAACCCCATCGTGGCGGCGCTCCCGTCGCTCTGCTCGGCCCTGCTGGCCCATGCCGTCATCACCGGCCCGCACTCGACGCTGCAGGGCTACACCGACTGGCGCGAAACTATCCAGTCCGACCGGCTTATCCCGGTGGAAAGCTGGATCAAGGTCGGCGCCAGCGCGACCCTCATGGACAGCGTCGGCGCCGTGCTCGGCATCGGCGTGCGCCGCGACCACGAAAAGGGCGGCCGCCCGTTCCACTCGTGGGCCAACCAGCCGGTGCAGGGCATCGTCGGGCCGGGCCGCAACATCGACTTCTCGCTCACCGATGGCTCCACCGAGGGCCAGTCGATCCTCGCCCTCAACGGCGGCGTGATCCTCCGGGGCGAGGCGGGCGTCGAGACGGCGATTGCGTCGGGCGGCTTCGTGTTCGTCGGCACCGACACCGCGGGTGAGGACGATCTCTGGCGGTTCTACAACGTCACCCGCGGCCGGGACTACATCCACCTGATGTTCCTCCGGACGCTCCGGTTCTACCTCGGGCGCTTCACCATCAACGGCCAGACCATCGAGGCGATCCGCAACACCATGGTGTCGGCCCTGCGCGACCTGCAGGCCGAGGGCGACATCCTCGGCTACAAGGTGTCGTTCGAGCGCGACCAGAACAGCCCGGAAAACCTCCGGATGGGCAAGTTCACCGTGAACTTCGCCGCCGAGGAGGCGCCGGTCCTGCGCCAGCTGGGCGTCCGGTCGTCGCGCTACCGCCCCGCCCTCGACACCCTGCTCGACAACCTGATCGCGCAG
>Ga0247843_1008947_pt1 | contig 11394 bp, 9 predicted proteins | sample LaCruzMarch2017__FD_192420 | JGI IMG/M metagenome (GOLD analysis project Ga0247843, IMG submission 192420) | Freshwater microbial communities from meromictic Lake La Cruz, Castile-La Mancha, Spain - LaCruzMarch2017_8m | ecosystem: Environmental > Aquatic > Freshwater > Lake | place: Spain...
GATGGCAATTGCTTAGTTACTTAGCGTATTACAAAAATCACCTGTTCTCTAAAAAATAAAATGCTGCAGAAATTTAAAAATTCAATCGCCTTTAGATCAGGACCCTGGGCGCATAGCATCCTTAATATATTACCAGACCCTGTATATACGCATGCGCCGGATGCAGGATTTAATCTCATTACCGTTACCGGTAAAGCCTTCTTGGATATGCTTGGAGAATGCCTGTTTTCTGTGATGAAAGCATGGGATACAAGACCCGGCTTGGTTATTACCACCGATGGATCCTGCAGCACTGATGATGTTTATAATGCCCTAAAATGGTGGAAAGGGCCTTTAGAAGTCATCTCTTGGGAAACCTCAAGAGATTGGGCTCGCCTTCAAGGACTTCATAATCTGGTCGACTATTGTGAAAAAAGACCACTCGGTAAAAAACTTTGTTTTACCCTACATCAAGCAAGTCTCGGTAAGCCCATCCTTTGGTGCGATGCCGATGTGCTTTGGTTTAAGCACTTTTCACCACCAGCGATTAACGACAGTTTTCAGGTCCGCACAACCGTTGATTTTCAACCCTGTTATGACCCCGCTCTTTATCCCATTATGCCAGATTTAGAAATAACAAAACCTTGGGTCAATACAGGTATTATGTATTGGATCGGCAATATGATGGGTAATCAGCATGTGCAAGATTTATTGCCGGGTATTCCCAGTGATGGCAATCACTTTACCGAGCAAACTTGGATTGCCCTGCTTATGCATCGAGCCGGATTCCCTTTTCTGGAACAACAGCTCTATGTATGTTTCACTCACGACCAAAGAGATTGGCATATTAGTTATCGAAACCAAGAATGGATATGCCGCCACTATGTCGGTCCTGTCCGTAATCTCTTTTGGCGTGATGCCCTGGCATTGCGATTGGGCATATAGTAAAATCACTGCTGTCATTTTAAAGTAATATTTTGGCTGTGCCCCCTACCTTCTAATAGAAGGCAGGGGTCGGGTGCTACGCTCTTATGTGGCACTTCCCTGCTCCTCAAGCCTCGCTCTGTGCCACATATCCGCTGCGCCCCCTCACAGATATTGCCGGCAAACGCCGGCTATTGGGTATTCGTAGATTTATATAAGGATGGCCCAGAAAGTAAACCTAATTACACCAACGCATATAAAGTGGCAAATAACTTATTGTACTGATCCGGTTTACTGTAATTGCGATACGCAAAGATATGAAGGCCAGCCAGCAGTCATAATCCTTCATGTCAGGTAAATACCTGCAAGAATGCCTGTCATTTCACGTCATTGCTAGGGCCCTTCGCCCGAAGCAATCCAGTAGAATTACCTCTTCCAATACTATCATTTGCTTTGTGTGTTTTTTCTGAATTGCTTCGCCTACGGCTCGCAATGACGGTAGTGTTGGCTACACGCCAAAATTGTAAACCTCATGAAAATCTCAGCAGGCAATCCTATCATTTCACGTCATTGCGAGGGCTTTTCGCCCGAAGCAATCTAGTAGAATTATATGGCTCTTTGCCATTTACTGAAGGTTAAAATAATAGATTCAAGTTTCAGTTATGGTCTCATAAAAACTTATTCACTTTAATCGAAACATGAAATTAGAATTTGGAAGCATTTTAAAGCACTAATAAACTTTATTAATCCCTTAATGTAGGATGCCATGCATTCCTACCGCCGGCGCTTCGATACAGCCCCTCCCATAGATGCATTTTACTAAAAAATCTACAATGGGGCTTACTCAGCGACCGGCTGCTTTATAATAGATTTTATTCTCTTTGAAACCTTTAAGTATGGCTTTCCTTAATCAGCATCTCTAAAAGCAATTATCAATAACCCACAATTAATGGCATAGAACCAATTAAATCTTCCAATTTTATCATTTGCGTTGTGTATTTTTTCTGGATTGCTTCGCCTACGGCTCGCAATGACGGTAATGTCGACTACACGCCATAATTGTAAACCTCATGAAAATCTCAGCAGGCAATCCTGTCATTTCACGTCATTGCGAGGGCCCTTCGCCCGAAGCAATCCAGTTGTGTATTCTGGTTATGCTGACCCCCCATTCTGGTAATCTGACCCCCTCTCGTTTTTTGATAAAAAAGCGAAATCTACGAATCTGACCCAATAAATCCTATGGTTTGCAGGACATTATGCAGTAGCCTAAGATAATGCAATGATATATTCCTATTTGCCACTTGCATACAATATCTTGGATTGCAAAACAGAAACAATACCTGTCATTGAAATTATTTCTACCCGATCACCACCCCTAATTATTAAACCATCCGAAAAATAGGAACTACAGGTTTTTTAAAAAACAATGCTATCGGTACATGGCGTAGATATGCCTTATAACCTCACATGTGATATTTACAATACATACGACACTATCCTCTTATCCTCTGCTGAAAATTCAGAGATTTATTTATTTTATTCAGTAAGTTACCTGACGCAATACCCTCAAAAATGATAAACTATCTTCGGTTGTCGGCAACAATAGGTTTGTTTTGGGGGATGCGCACCAACGAAGCCTTGGTTATTAGTGGTTGTGCGCTACTTCAGCTTTTTAGATGCATCCCAACGATTATCAAAGATTGAAATAATTGAAATGTTATCTCCATTAATTGAATAATAAACTGAAAGAACTCTGCTCAAAACAGCTCTTCTAACCTTAATTTTGGGGGATTCAGAATACAAAGTTGGATATAAAGTAATTATTTTTTGAAATCTTCAAGGGCTTGATAAAACTTGTTGACTTCCCTTTCTGAAAATTTTAGCTTTAAATAAGCAACTATCTCCTTGGCATTATTTAATGATTGCTTTGAATACTCTATAGTAAGTCTCTTTTTATCAGTCATTTTTTAATTCATTCCAAAATTGTTTAGCAGAGACTGTCTTACCGTTGTTTATTTCATTGATTCCTATTTGTAACGCTCTCTGCTGACTTTCTGTCAGCTCATCCCACCAATCATTCTTCGATTTTGATTTTTTTAAGCCATCGAGAAACTCTATCATGTTCTCATCAGAAAGTCTGTTAATCCAAGCAATCAAATCGAGTTTCTTTTTATTGAGTTCTCCTGTGGTCATGTCTAAATTTATTTAAAACAAAGTTAATAACTTCATTAATCATTTCAAATCATTATACAATAAATTGATTTTCTAGTCATTATACAATCTAAGTCTATCATTTATAAGATCTTAGCGAATCACCACTAACGTTTCGGAGGTTCATAAAGATGTCGATTGGGGAGTCCCACTCCTGCGGGGTCAAACCGGGCTGAATCGCGCAAGTGCGGGACACAAAGTTTCATTTAAGCACTGAACATCCAATTTCTTAAACCCGCAGTTTTCTTAAACCTTCGGTAGTTTTTCAATACCTTGCCGTTTCATTATTAACCAATTAAAAGCATGAAAAAAAAAGTATCAAAATCTGATTGCGCAAGCTTGTGAACAGGTAAGTAGGTTTTCAGAGCTGTATCATGTATAATCTAGAAATAGACCCCCATTCTGGTAATCTGACCTCCTCTCGTTTTTAGATTAAAACAGCGAAATCTAAGAATCTGACCCAATAAATCCTCAGGTTTGCAGGACATTATGCAGTAGCCTAAGATAATGCAATGATATATTCCCCATTGGCCACTTGCATACAACATCTTGGATTGCAAAACAGAAACAATATCTGTCATTGAAATTATTTCTACCCGAGCACCACCCCTAATTAATAAACCATCCGAAAAATAGAAACTACAGGTTTCTTAAAAAACAATGCTATTGGTACATGGCGTAGATATGCCATGTAACCTCAAATGTGATATTTACAATACATACGACACTATCCTCTTATCCTTTACTGAAAATTCAGAGATTTATTTATTGGTTCTATGCCATTAATTTTGGGTTATTGATAATTGCGTTTAGAGATGCTGATTAAGGAAAGCCATATTTAAAGGTTTTAAAAAGAATAAAATCTATTATAAAGCAGCCGTTCGCTGAGTAAGCCCCATTGTAGATTTTTTAGTAAAATGAATCTATGGGAGGGGCTGTATCGAAGCGCCGGCGGTGGAATGCATGGCAACCTACTTTATGGGATTAGTCAAGTTTATTAGTGCTTTAAAATGCTTCCAAATTCTAATTTCATGTTTCAATTAGAGTGAATAAGTCTTTATGAGACCATAATTGAAACTTCAATCTATTATTTTAACCCTCAGTCAATGGCAAAGAGCCTATTTATTTTATTCAGTAAGTTACCTGACGCAATACCATTAAAAATGATAAACTACCCTTGGTTCTGATCAACAGTGGGTTTATTGTGGGTGGTACGCACCGAACTAAGCCTTGGTTTTTTGACTGTAGTACTTGTTTTCAAAACTAAAAAATCATCATTCTCGAATATAGTTTTAAATAATAAATCTAGGTTCTTTAAATTGACATTGGAATGCTTATTTATTACAATAAATTTGCAATTATTATCAATGACGTTATTAAGATACGCTTTATCGTACATTTGTTCATCAGCGCAATTCCAACCTTTTCGATGCGATAAATACATTAGCTGAGGATTACCATTTCCATTGATTAATATCAAATCATCTTTGTGTGAAACTTTATCCATAATATACTCAATACTCATCTTATATTGCTCTGATTTTTTAATAAATAAATCATGTTGTTGATTTGCAATACTTTCTCCAACACCTAAAATAAGAATGGTTAAAAATATCCATTTTTTATGTATTAAAGAAAGTGTATATCCTGCCAGAATAGCCATAACAGGAACAAAAGGAATTATATAATAGTTATGATGATAAAAATAAAAACCAGATTTGAATATGTACACTACAAAAACTAAAAAAGGCAGTAGAAATGTGATTATCATTCTCTTATCCTTTTTGAGCAATATGATGAATACACCAGAAATAAATAATGAAAATACAATATAGCTAGAAAAAGAGTTAAAGTAAAAATTATCTAGTGCCTTATCTAAGTTCGCAATAATTTCAACGAAGCCTGTTTTAATTGTTTTTCCTGAATTATACCAGTTTCCAAACTCACTTGATAGCTTTGGATTCCAAACAAAATACCAAAAATAAGTTAAGACCAATGGAATTAAGGTAGTAATAGTTAAGATAGCTCTACTACGTATATTAAAGTTTTTATTTAAAATAAATGGCAAAAGTATTATAAAATAAATTCCTGCGGGAATTTTAGATAAAACAGCCAAAGAAGAAATTATAATGTATAAAAGAATTTGATAAAACTTGTTTTCTTTCAAAAATATTAATCCATAATAAAGGCCAATGAACATAAGGGATATACAATAGGTATCAGGCATCATTTTTCTTGAAAATGTAAACCATATTGAAGCGGCCAAAAAAATTGTAGAAATAAACGCTAACCGTTGCTTAAAGCTAGCGAAACAAATTATTTTGTAAAAGAAAAATAAGCCAAGCGAAGATATTATCAAATTGATAAGTCGACCGTACCAGTGCGTATACCCAAAAATCTTTGAAATCAGGAAATATAAATAATTCATTGACGGAAACTCCATTCCAATAATCCCAGTATTTCCATTATGGTCGTCAACTCTTGGATATAAAATATTCGCATCAACTTCTAGATAATTTCTAGCTACCATTAATCCCGTAACTTGTCTCCAATTATGACCTACTTCTAATGGCGGATTTGTAATCCCAATCATTCTGATTAGAAAAAAAATGAGTATCCAAAATTCTATTCTGTTATAATAATTCTTCATGCAGTGTGTTTTTGTATCACAGCTAACCTTAAGTAGAGTAGATGAAATACCCCATGTGTGAAGGTTGTGCGTTTGGGAGTGGGCGTTGCATTTACTCTATCGCTGAACGGAACCAAGTGTTCAAAGTATAGGCCTCATGGGTTTGGTTTATATTAAAATTATACTGAAGAGGCCTAGAATTATAGCGCTTATACTGTATAATGAGTTGACATATGTTCATACAATAGTAACCAGTGGGTTTATGTTGTTCAAAATTAGAGAATTTTTAATGTTTAGGCAATAGTTTCCCTACCTCATTTGCCATATGAAGCGTTGTTTTATGGTTTTTAGTAGTCGCAGTTTCTTACATGGTCTATCCAAGGTACTTGATAATTAATTGTTCCTGTAAAGTAGGGGTAGCATAGCGGACCCTGTGACTTCGAGGGCTTCAGCTAGTAGCTTGGCGTGCGCAGTCTGCGCACATCCGCGTGAGGGACCGCAGCGGCTAGCTCCCGTAACCACCCCGAATGTAGTTCAAGTAAAAAGGCATGTCGAGGAGGGTGGTACGGGACTAATAGCGTAGGGCCCGACCCCGAGAGGCGATTCGCTGTATCGGGGGCACGCCCTAGGTTTTATCCTCTCATACCAAAAGAACCAAACCTAGCACTTCATCGCATCCGCTAAAATCTCCTACCTATCTCCAACAAGCATCTCAATTGCAAATTGTCTTAGGTAATGGCGTGGTAGTTTGTAAGAGCGGGAAATCGGCGCTTTATATCTAGGGTTTTGTATTGTGTGCCTGATGCTGTTAGTCAAAGACATAATACCCTCCCGCTGTTGTGGTCTTTCATTTCACAAGTTTGCTTGCAAGGCTGCCTGTCATTTCACTTCATTGCGAGGACCCTTCGCCCGAAGCAATTCAGTAGAATTGTATGGCTCTTTGCCATTTACTGATGGTTAAAATAATATATTCAAGTTTCAGTTATGGTCTCATAAAGACTTATTCACTTTAATCGAAACATGAAATTAGAATTTGGAAGCATTTTAAAGCACTAATAAACTTTATTAATCCCTTAATGTAGGATGCCATGCATTCCTACCGCCGGCGCTTCGATACAGCCCCTCCCATAGATGCATTTTACTAAAAAATTTACAATGGGGCTTATACTTCGACTTCGGTCAGCACAGGCTCAGCGACCGGCTGCTTTATAATAGATTTTATTCTATTTGAAACCTTTAAGTATGGCTTTCCTTAATCAGCATCTTTAAACGCAATTTTCAATTACCCACAATTAATGGCATAGAACCACCAAGATAGACCCTTCATGTGGTACCTGATTTCCTGAAAACGCCCCGCCATACCTGACAAATTTAGGTTTGTAAAAATTTTAAATACCCATCCCAATTTGCGCTATTCCCTGATATATGCAATATCGCTTTAGATCGCAATGCGCCTAGTTTCCGTAATATTGAAAAAATAGCTTGCGCATTTTCTGGACGATCTTCTGGGCATTCACATAGTAGGTGATACGCCTGCTTCGATTGGAGTTCCGTAAGCAATAGGTCAACTATATGCGATTCGGTCTGTGCATCTAGCTCTACATATGTATGCATCGGATGCTGTGATCGAATCTCTTCGGCAAAGGCTGATATATAGGGCTGATGCAGTGGATCACCGCAATATAATCGCACAATACAGATAGGGTCCTCTACGTCGTGTATATCCCCAGTATTCATGACTTTGGAAATACTAGTTTCCACATCCCCCTCAACGCCTGCATCTCATAATTTCGGGCTTTATCCTCAGGATATTGTGTTTGCAGCGACTTCAAAACAGCAGGGTCAATATCAAGGCCTTCTTTACCATGACATTTAAGGCATGCCGGCATACCTATCTGTATAGGCTTATAGTACACAAGTTGATTGCCATCCTGTATCAACGTATCAGCAATCGATTGCTGACCTGCAATACGACCCTGATAATACGCAAACATGCGCTTGTCTTCTGCTGATTGCAAAGCATTCTCCGGATTTCGATTTTTATCACTAATTCTTTGAATAGATACCTTATGGGCTGTAGAAAGTGAATCTGTGATATGACTTGCTTTTAAATGGCAAAAATCAATGGCATACTCTGTGCCACCTTGCTCCATAGCCTGCATAACCTGTTGCATAAAGACAGATTGAGAAAGACTACTTATCGAATCTCCAAGTATGCGCGTCTCTGCTATCGCTAATTTTTCGGAATTGTCTTCTGAACCCGTTGTGCAGGAAAAGAGACCTATTACACAGAGCATTAAAATGATGTGTCTTTGTATTTTCATTTACAAATGTATGAAATCATATAGTGAATTTAATTGCAGCAATAAGCCTAAGCAAAAGATGGGCTTGTCTTACTAATTATTCTGCTTCTTCTTCTTCTGGTCTTCCTGGTCTTTTGATTTTTTCGTTGTAAAGATATCTTACGATTTCAAGATGAATCTCCTTCTTTTCATCATGCACCGTTTCATAAAAAAAGAAATTTCTTTCCAGCACCGGAAAGTTAAAGGTTTGGCCTGGCGCTGCCTGCACATCATAAAAACGAATAAGTTGCTTGCGAAACTCCAAACGATAGAGCATCCATTCACTATTATATTCATAGATATTATCAAGCCAGCAAAAAAGTTGATCAGGCCAGTACGTTTCTGCTGGCGTTGCCGGTATCTCCGTAAGTGGTACCTTAAATATAAATGCAGTATGATGTCGGTCGCAACCACTTTGCGAGATTTTGACCTCCGTATGATTCCCTGCTTTTGCGGTTTCAATCTTATTTTTATCGTCCCAGGTCAGTCTATAAAACCAAGGGGAGTACACTCGTATCAAAGGGCTAAGTTGATCCTTCTTGAGTTTACAATCTACCTGAGCAACCACATGAAAACTCAAGAGGTTAAATACTACACATACACAAGTGAGTAGGTATTTCATTTCCAATTATGCAATAAGGGGTTTGCGCCTTTGCCAATATTTCGGGGTGCTTGAGCAATAGCTTTTTCAATATATGATTTGGCATTTCGCACCGCCGTCAATATATCTAATCCACTGGCAATACCTGCTGTAATGGCTGCAGAGAATGTGCAGCCTGTTCCATGCGTGTGTAAGTCTGTATGAAATATAGATTCCAGCACCTCCGTATGGCCTTGATATATCACCAAGTCTCTTACGCGCTTTTGTATTGTGTTTTCGCTCAGATGCCCACCTTTCAATACGATACAGGCCTGAGGCCATTTACTGTGCAGAATCGTGGCCGCTGCATTCACATCATCCCAGGATTGTATTCTAATACCCGAAAGCATAATCGCTTCGTCTATATTCGGCGTAATCACAGACGCAATGGGCAAAAGTACTTGCGTCAATGCATCCATTGCATCCTCTGCCAGAAGTCGATCACCTGATGTAGATATCATAACCGGGTCCACAATTAGTGGAATAGGATATGAAGATAAGAAAGCTGCAACTTGATGTATAATTTCAGCATTGGCAAGCATGCCGGTTTTTATGCCTTTAATATCAAAGTCATCAAATACGGCACGCAATTGCTGCACCACAAAGGATGGTGGAATAGGATACACCGCTGAAACACCCACTGTATTCTGTGCGGTTAGTGCAGTAATAGCGCTTAGGCCAAATACCTTGTGCGCTTCAAAAGTTTTGATATCCGCCTGAATACCAGCCCCGCCGCCGGAATCAGATCCTGCTATGGTCAGTGCACAATCCATGCTGTTCTATTGTATAACGAAATGACACTTTATTGAATGATGATTTTTTGATATTGAACCACCTGGCCTCTTGAATGCAAAGCCCCTATATACAGCCCTGTAGGTACCGCTGGCACTTGCCAGCCTTCTCCCAATCTATTGCAAGGATGCAACTTCCCGCTCATATCAATTAGATGCAATGCATCTACGAGTATGTCTTGACCGCGAATATGAAGTATAGATCCTGATGCTGCCGGAGATGGAAATATAGTAAATGGCATATCCCGATATATTGGACTTTCAGAAAGTACTACATCCTCATTCAGGAATATCATAAAAGCATTCGTTCCTTTTTCGTATTGATATACATCATATACTGAGCCAGTAATGCAGTGCATTTTACCATCACTTTGATAGGTAGGCCTTTTCACCTGATGCACTTCATAATAAGCTTCCGGTGTAGCCCAGGTTTGCTCTGTGATATTTCCTGTGGTATCCAAACGCACCAATGGCACACGGTTTCTACCATAGCCTTGTCCTTGAGGAACAAATACTCTTTGACCAGATGTGTAGGACATAAGAGCACCATTGCCAAGTCGATTCGCAGAAATTCCAGACGGCTTATCATTTATTTCCGCCACCCCGGTACAATCTATGCGACGCGGCGTACTGCCCCAAGTGCCGGTTATAATGGCAACGTCCTTAGGCCTGAATCCCGTAGATGCTGGCAAACAATAATGGGTAGTGGCAGTGCATATCCAGGTGCTATCGTTCAACATATCAAAACCCGAAGGCTCATATATATCTTCAGGAAGGTCTGTAAGATTGAGAATATTAAATTGTAAATCCACATATAATACAGAGATGCGAGAGGCGCTAGTAATACCACCCGCTAGTACGATTATAATGCTATCATTCAGAGGCCTCAAACCATATATCACTTGTCTACCGGGCCCATCAAAAATATTGATATGGTTGCCGGTACTGATAAATCCATCGAGGCTAGCCTGGTCTTCTCCAAATATCCATACTGACGGTTGTAGGCCTGGTTTACGACAGAAACCACGAACGTGTGTATTTTGTAGCGTATCGCTAAGCCACTGACTGGATAGAAACAAGGGTTGGCTTTGCTGGTTCAGGCTAAATGTCAGAACGCCGAATTGTTTCTTGAGCGTTGTAAGATTTGTTCTTTCTGCAACAACCAATGCTTGTTGTAAGCCAAACATCTCAATGCCTTTAAACGATATACTATATCCTGGCGCTTCGTATCGATATTGACTTACGGCACTGCCATTCTTTGTGAGCACATATAACCAACCCAATAGGGCAGAATGCGCATCATCCTGATGTTGACCTACAAGCACTATATTGTCATACGGCAAGGTGGAGAGGTCATAGGCAATTTGGTTTCCAGGTAAGTCAATTTCAAAATATACCGCTTGGTTACCTTGCGCATGTACAACGCTCGAAATCGAAAATAGTAATACAATCGCTAAAAGCGCATACAAATTTCGAAGTACTGAAAAGGTCATTTTGCTTTGTTTTGAAGCATTTGATATACCTCACCCAATTTGGGGGTTAAGATAATTTCAGTTCTTCTGTTTTTAGCTCTTTCCTCTACTTGTGTGTTATCAGCTACAGGCTGATGTTGCCCTTTTCCGGATGCCACAATACGCGAAGGATCTACCTTCTCTTTTTCGGTCAGATATCGAACTACTTCGGTAGAGCGCAATACGCTCAAATCCCAATTGTCTTTGATCTGCCCCAGATTCGTGACCGGCACATTATCTGTATGCCCCTCTACCAAAATACTAAGATCCACCTGGTCATTCAGAACTTTTGCCAATTCTTTCAGCGCCCCTTTGCCCCTGTTGTCAATCTGGGTGCTGCCGGAAGAAAACATAAGTTTATTACTCA
>Ga0247843_1008949_pt1 | contig 11392 bp, 19 predicted proteins | sample LaCruzMarch2017__FD_192420 | JGI IMG/M metagenome (GOLD analysis project Ga0247843, IMG submission 192420) | Freshwater microbial communities from meromictic Lake La Cruz, Castile-La Mancha, Spain - LaCruzMarch2017_8m | ecosystem: Environmental > Aquatic > Freshwater > Lake | place: Spain...
TTTTTCAGCTTTTCATCAAAGAAAATCAGAATGTTATTTAACGTTTTGTTTTCCGCTTCGATTTTTCTAAGTCTTTCAATTTCTCGGCTCATTAGTTCGTTTTTGGTGTGTTCGTCTAACCAATCAGATTCAATCTCTTTGATTTTGTCAGCTTGGTCTTGTAACCGTTGTTTGATTTGTCTTAATTGTGCAATCATTTTTTTAGTTTTTAATTGTTGGGAAATCTTCTCTATCTGAATTATATTTAATTATTCTAACCGAATTATTCGTTATGTATGCATTGAATGTTTTAATAATAAATGCTCGTCTAGTTTTTACTGTCATTTTAGCTTTATTATTCATTCTATTAGCTATCAATTTATTTCTAAGGAAAATAATAGTTTCGTGAGAAACTTCTGTTCCTTGACATAATTGGCGCATAAATTCAAATCCTTTTTGACCGTGTTTTTTCTTTAACAAATAAATAAAAAGAGCTACATCGAAAAATTCTAACACTTGTTGAAAATTTGCGTAAAACCTACCAGCTAATAAAATTACATCATCAATAAAATCTTTGTTTTCATAGTAGTAATTTAAAACAGCTTCATTTGTTAAATTCAATCCAATTGAAACTTTTTGACCTACATCTTCTGTCTTGTCATAATGGCTCAAGGCTTGGATTAAAGAAGCTACACGAGTAGAATATTTGACCTTATTAATTGTTAAAACGTCTGACGCTGACCTTGGCTTCCCTGTATCTAAAACAGGCATAATTGAAGAATCTAAATCTTCTATAAAAAGAAGATCTATAGATTTATTAGCCTTTATAATAGCGTGCAATCTATGTTGACCGTCTAATATACTTCCATCTTTTGCTATTTTAATAGCTTCACCAGTTTCAGATTTCCAGTTTCCTTTTTGAATGTCATCAGCGTACCTAAATACTCTTTTATCTTCAATTTTTCTATTTTTACGATTCACACTTAGCAACTCTTTAGCTAAGGTTGGCGTTATGTTTTTTATACTAATTTTCATTTCTCTCGATTTATTCGGTTAATAAAATTCTTTGCTTTCTCAAATTCTTGATGCAAAATCGTATTTTCACGTTCTAAGCTATTAACTTTCTTTATGTAATACTTCTTTACTTTTCTTGTCTCAGAGTTCTTTACAGCTACTGTAATCGCTAAACCAACGATAACAAATAGCAAGGCGATGTTTATCATAGTTATTTATTTAAGAAAGTTAAATAAGATTTATATGCTTCATATACGGCTTGAATTTGTTTGAATTGTTCCGTACCTCTTTCAGTTAATAGTTTTTCATCTGAATTAAAAAATTTATCCCAATCCTTTATTTTTCTTTTTTCGCAACCGATATGAATTAAATTACCATTTGTGATTCCGTGTGACCACCTGCAATAGATAGGTAATTTGGTTGTTTTGTCTAAGTTTTCCGAGTTGCTAAAAATCGAGTTGGTAAAATTCGAGTTGGTTAAAATCGAGTTTCTAAAAATCGAGTTGGTAAAATCCGAGTTGGTAAAATCCGAGTTTCTTAAATCCGAGTGGGTAAAATCCGAGTTGGTAAAATCCGAGTGGCTTAAATCCGAATCTCTTAAAATCGAGTTTCTTAAATCCGAATTTCTAAAATCCGAATTTCTTAAATTCGAGTTGCTTAAACTTACATTTTCCTTAACTGCTTTTTGAACAGCTTCTCTAATCGTTTTAGCTTCACAAGAGTAAATTACTTCATTCGTGTAGCGGTGTTTAATTTTAATAATCATATTGTTTTGTTTTAAATTGCTTTCTCAAATTCTTGATGCAAAATCGTATTTTCACGCTCTAAGCTATCAACTTTCTTTCTGTAATACTTCTTTACTTTTCTTGTTTCCGAGTTCTTTACAGCTACTGTAATCGCTAAACCAACGATAACAAATAGCAAGGCGATGTTTATCATAGTTATTTATTTAAGAAAGTTAAATAAGATTTATATGCTTCATATACGGCTTGAATTTGTTTGAATTGTTCCGTACCTCTTTCAGTTAATAGTTTTTCATCTGAATTAAAAAATTTATCCCAATCCTTTATTTTTCTTTTTTCGCAACCGATATGAATTAAATTACCATTTGTGATTCCGTGTGACCACCTGCAATAGATAGGTAATTTGGTTGTTTTGTCTAAGTTTTCCGAGTTGCTAAAATCCGAGTTGCTAAAATCCGAGTTGGTTAAAATCGAGTTTCTTAAATTCGAGTTTCTTAAATCCGAGTTGCTAAAAATCGAGTTGGTTAAAATCGAGTTTCTTAAAATCGAGTTGCTAAAATCCGAGTTGGTAAAATCCGAGTTGGTTAAAATCGAGTTTCTTAAAATCGAGTTGCTAAAATCCGAGTTGGTAAAATCCGAGTTGCTTAAATCCGATTGGCTAAAATTCGAGTTGGTAAAATCCGAATTTCTTAAAATCGAGTTTCTTAAATCCGAGTTTCTTAAATTCGAGTTTCTTAAATCCGAGTTGCTTAAACTTACATTTTCCTTAACTGCTTTTTGAACAGCTTCTCTAATCGTTTTAGCTTCACAAGAGTAAATTACTTCATTCGTGTAGCGGTGTTTAATTTTAATAATCATATTGTTTTGTTTTAAATTGCTTTCTCAAATCTAGTAATTAACTTTTGTTGATTTTGCGCTATTGTGATAAACGGCAAATATCAATTATAAGTGGTTAAATATTACTTTTTACTACAATGTTCATTTTTCCGTTTATTAATTCATTTCGGGTTTCCCTGTCGGGTTTTGCCGTGTCTATTTCAAATGTTTGAAACACGACTTCAACTCCTTTTTCGATGTAGTTTTCTTTTTCTCTACCTTGTCGAATCTTTTTTACTAGGTTCTCCATAACTGAATAAATAAATCTATCATCTTCGTAAGTTAGTGAGATTGTTACGTGTTTCATCTCTTAACAATTAAAGTTTTTCCCTCGATTTCTTTAATAGTGAATTTCTCGTTTAAGTTTTCTACTAATTCTTTAATCATAGGGAGTTTGATTTCGGTTCGTCCGTTTAGCATATTGTTGATGCTGGTGTAGTTAACCTTAGCATGTTCACAAGATTTGTTAAGCGATTTATAACCTTGCTCAATGTAATATAGCGTTACGGCTTTTCTTAATTCGGTGTGGTTCATTTTTATAAAATTAAAGGGGATTTCTCCCCTGTTTGTTACTATGCTAAATTTGTTTTAGTTGGTAGCATATTTTAATTTAAAACGTTGCACTAATACGCTAATCGCATTTCTTGTGCTTCCAGTTAAATAATCCATTAAACTTTCTGCATCTTCATCAATTATTTCTTCATAAGCTGCTTTATTTGTAATCCCATAATGATTAGCAATGTTTGATAAGATTTCGTTTTTTGTTTTTAAATCAGTTGAGTTTAAAAAAGCGATTGTAAAAGTTGAATTTTTCATAATTTCTATTTGTTTTTGTTTTTGTTTTTGTTTACCTTACAAAGATACAAAACTTTTGCAATACTGCAACACTTTTGTAAAATATTTTTTATTTATTTTTTTTTTGACCATAAAAAAAGCCACTTTTTACGGTGGCTAATTATACACAAATGGAAAACAAAACGTTGTAAAGGTAGTAATTATTCTTTATCGTTCTTAATTTTTTTGTAAAAACTTGAAGCATTTAATAATGCTGATTTTACTTTCTTCAATGTTTTTGAAACTCCGCTAAAAATATTATTACCCGAAAAATCAAACCAATTCTCATTGATAGAAGATAATTCGATTAGGCAAAAAATTACCAATAAACCATTCGTAAATAATGCTGGTGTTAGGATTTTTCCTAAATCATAACCTAATGTAGCCGCTGATTTTAAAGCAAAAGGAGTTAAGAAATATACGTCTAAAGGAAGTAATGGTAAAATAACAATCATATAACCAACTACTTTTAAAAAGTACCCTTTACGTGCAATTCTTGACTTGTACAAATCTCTAAAAGGTCGTTTTTCTTTTTTAGAAATTGTGCGTAATGATAGAATTTTGACAATCGTATCAATTCCCATTATAAACATTAATACTAAGCATACTAATTCAATTGGTGCTAAAAAAGTAGTTATTGTTATTGTTAGGTAAAATATAATATTTTTCATTCTGCTAAGTGAAAAGTTTTAGTTTCAAAATTAAAGTAAATTTCTTTACCATCTGGATTTTCAAGCGTACACATTTGAGTTATTGCAATTTGATTTTCAACAACCTCATTATCTTTTTTGCAATATAAAACGTTCCCTGTTAATTCGTTAACAATTGTAAATTCATTTGCTCTTTCCATTTTCTTACATATTAGTTATATGACCACCTAATAAATACACACTATCTCCCGAGTTACCTAAAGTCGCTTCTATATAAAGATATTGAGTAACTGTTCTGTCTATTTCAATAATAGAGGGTGCAGATGGACTCACAGATAAATCGTTAATAACATTAACACTTGAAAGAAGAATTATTAAATCTCCACCACTATAACTAGGATTTCGTTGCATTGGAATCCAGAGGTTGTTAATTGCACAAGTAAATGTTGCTATTCTAGCAGTTGTTCCACTTGGCATCGTTGATAATGTTGATAACTTGTAATTGAACACAATTACACCCGCACCCCCTATCTTTTTAAGTGGTGTATAAATACGAATAGAATCTTGTAAATTGATGCTATTGGCGGGGATTTCAATTTTTGCTAATTGTGTTGGTGACGTTGTTCCTGTTAATATTGCACTTGTTGGAATGCCGATATGAAATAAACCTAACTTTGATTCAATTGATGCTTTTGTTTCGTCTCCAGTATTCGTGCCTGTCGTTACTGAACAACTATTGCAAGTATAAGTTCCTCCTGCTAAAACTTGCACCGAAGTTGCGCCATCCGTTACCGTTACATTTGGGCAACCGCTTGTAAATCCAGTATTACAAACAGTCATTTCCGACATCATTGCAACATCGAAAGTCATCGCCCAACCTGCTAACTTATTTTCAAACCTATCCGTAAAAGGTTCTAAAGTTGGTGAACCATCTATCATTATGTAATCGGGGTTTAAATCGCCCCTTGTCATTATTTCGTAAACACGGTTTAACGATTGCAACATCGCATTCATTATTGACGGCTCAACATCGTATTTCTCTTTACCGTCTAAAATATCCATCGCTAAAATAGTAACGTTGAATCGTTGCAACTTGCCTTCGATAGTAGCTGAATTTACGATAATATGCGCCAACGGAAAAAGCGTTTGTTTCGCCAAATCAATATCCGAAATCTGCCCGTCTGTAACGGTGCTAATTAGGTTCGTTGCGTTTAACTGCGCCTTTAAAGTATCTAATAATTTAAAATAACTCATTTCTTCGGCTTTTCAGTTTCTTCCTTAATTTTTTCTAAGAAAATTAACAACTTTTCACAATTCTTTTTTGACCGCTTTTTCATAGAACCCAATTAGTGAAATTAATATCTGAACTTGGATAAATATCGCCGTTGCTATTACTATTGTATTCGGGAAATAACGCTTGGTTAAAACAAATAAAATCAACAAATCTATTGCTATAATGATTAGCCGTTTGCGTTTGTTTATCAATCAATAAAGAAAGTTCTAAACGGTCTATATTCTCGCTACTTTCTGCGTTGTGTTTATAGACCCCTTTATTCCCTATCGTGTATGCTGAATAAGGTAAATATTCAACCATTGCCCAGTGAATAAGCATCGGTTTAATATAAGTATTTACAAGCGTCAAATAGTTACCGCCCAAAGTGTTTGCGATAATATCCGCTTTAATTTTCTCTAGTAAATCCGTTCCTAAATACTTTTGAACGTGAATATCTTGAGCGATTTTAATATACTGAATAAATTTGTCGGGGTCAACGTTTCCGTTTAATGAAGTGAATTTAACAACATCGTCCCTCGTTATAATTAGTGCTTCTGCCATTATTGAAAGCGTTTATTTGTTGGTAAAAAACCGTTAAACGGCATATCTTTTGGAAGCGTTGAAACAAGTTTATCATTAACTACTTTATAACCTAACTTTTCAGCTTTTTTCCCTGCTATTTGCCTTGCTGTTTCAACATCAATTGCTTTGCCTTCAAAGGTTGCGTAAACGGCTTTATTCCATCGGTGGTTACAATCTCCACCTCCTTTATACAACCAAATGGAATAAGTGTCTGATCCTTTAGGTCCCCAACCTGCATTAACGGGCAAAGTTCCCATTTTCATAATATCTTCTTTTCGATACACCTTAGTTGAACTCATCATTGCTTTACAAAATTCTCGGCTATTTTCAGACATTTTTCCTGCGTAAATATATCGTGTCAAAAATTTAATTCCGTCAATTGTTTTATCTTGCTTACTTGTAATATTTGGTCGTGGGTCGCCAGTTGAAACAAAATTGTAAATTTTACTAAAAAGCGACAGTTCTAAATCTTTAGAAAGCATTTCGTTTTCTTCATCGTCGTTTTCGTAATCAACTTCTTTAATATCAATCAAAACCCAATCTTTTCCAATTTCTTCGCCAAAAGAAGTAATATCAATTTGTGCGCTTAATTCCGTTCCTGTTTCTTCTTGTTCCTCTTCGCTTGTTGTAACGTTCTCTAAATCGGTAAACTCCAAAGGTTGTAACGTTTTAAAAAACAATTTAGCAGTGTTTCCGTTGTAGTTTAATATTTGTTCCAATCCATCGAGTAAAAGTTGCTGTAACGGTCTAATAACCATATTGTCGAACAATACAAACGCATTCTTTAATTCATCTGCATTACTTCCAAAACCATTTGCCGAACCTAACCCTAATAATAAACCGCTTGTAATTGAGTGAGAAACCATTATTTTTTTCTCACATTCAGTAGCCAAAAATTGATAATGGTCGGGTGCATCGGTCAAAGGTATATCGTCAATAGTCGTTGCTGTTTCTTTACTATTGTTAAAAGCTACAATAACCGATTCCCCTTTTGAACCAGTTAGTTTGCTTTTAACTTGCGATTGCAATAAATTTTTGGTTTCAATATCAGGAACACCGTTATTAAAATTAACGACTTTCGTTCCGCTAAAACGTTTTTGTACCGTGTTAATAAGGTAATCGCTTACTTCTTCTTCAAGTAAAGCATACGCCGTTCCCGCCACGTAATCAGGTGTTGCAAAATACTTCATTCCAACCGCATAAGGTTTAACACAAAGTATTTCTATTTTATCTTTTGAACTACCAAACGCTGCAAATCTTTTAGGCGGAAATTTTTTAATATCTTCCCAATTGTCTGAATAATAATAACCGTTAATTTGTCCGTATTCATCGCATTTTTCCATAGCTACTAAATTCATATCCATATGGAACGCTTTTAGTATTTTATTGTGTTTGTCGTTGTAGTGTACTTGAATAACGCATTGTCCTAACGTTTTTAAATCAAAGCATAATTTCCGTAAACAGTTTTTATTGAAAATAGCCATTACTTGAGCGTATTCGTTTGGTTTACGACTTGCATCAATTACTCCTAATCCTTTACCGTACATTAAGCGAGTAACGTTATTAATGATACTCATATTCGTTGTTGACTTTCTATATCGGTCAATCAAAAATTGAAAATAATTATTATTGTCGCCAAAAGTAACCCAATCTTTTTGTTTCGATTCTACGATTTGCGGTGCTTCGTACTGCGCCAAATTTATTATATCTATATTCATAGCATTACAAAATCATTATTACTTGAGTGTTCATCTGTTTGCAATCCTGCTTTATAACACCAAACACGCTCACTCCCTAAAAAAGTAGTTATGTTGTAAAGCTGAACAATATAAAACCGCCCTGCCTTTAAAGAATAAACGGCTTGTATTCCTACGTAATAACCGAAATCATTAATCGTGGGTGCGTTAATCGTTGCGCTTGTTCCTGCTTCTTCATCAATTACAATTATCTGCGTAATCGTTGTTGAACGTGGCGCACATTTCAATTGTTGCGGTGATGCACTTACTTGTAAAACATTCATATTTATAAAACTACAAAACCTAATTTTTGTTGCATAAAAAAAGGGAAGCCAAAACCTCCCTTTTAACAATTAAACCAAAAAACAAACCTATGAAGTTGTAAACGAAGCCAATGAAGTTAAATCAGACAATAAACCTGCTTCCGTATTGCAATTAATAAAGTTTGCAGGTAGGGTTTCCATTCCAGTAAACGTTAACGAGTAACCGTTTAACTCACCCATTTCTGCTCCACTTGCCATAGTTCCTGCAGTTACATCCATTCCACGTTTTAAACCTGCAATTTTGTAAGTGTTATCTCTACCTCTTACAATAATATGCGGACGTCCGTATGAAAGCAATTTAACCATTTTTGTAGTAGTAGCGTCTTGTTTTTTCAAAGTAATACTTAATTCTTGTGAAAAGAAAGTAGTACCGTTGTTTCTGTCGCTTGTGATAGTTTCTGTAAAACTATTAGTTCCTTTTAATTCAAATTTGTAACACGCTGTAACGTTAGCAATTGCAGTTATCAAATCAGCGTTAGTTCCGTCATAAGTTACATCATTTTCAGGGTTAAAATCCCCAAAATTGATAAAATATACAGCATCTAATCCACCAACTGAATCCTTACAAACTTCTAATCGTCCGTTACCTAAATCGCAACTCATCTTAATTTACTGAATTTGTTATACCATAAGTAACAATCTCCTCAACGATTCCGTATTGAACACCTGCAGTCAATCGCATTACGATTCTTACATTTTGTGAACCTTCTATTTCCGCTTGGTCAATTACACGTACCTCTTGAGAATCCGCTAATAAGCCAGTTCCAAAAAACATATTAGATTTCGTTGAAGCGATAGCCGTTGAACTTGCAAGTCCTGGGCAATGTGCAATTTTAACCCCCTCGAAAGGTAAAACAGCACCACCGTTAAACCACATTGAACCTTTATTATCGATACCGTTAGCACCTAAGTTAGTGGCGAAACCACCCAAAGCACGAACGTACAATCTAAAAAAGTTTGTTGAAACGTAAATGTGATAATCGTCTTGAGAAGAAACCGCAATCGGCGTAGCATCTAATATTTTCCCTAATTCAGCAATTACGTTAGTTGACAATAAGCCACCGCCAACAAGTGCAAGTTCTTGCGCTGTTGGTAAAGCAGTGTCTAAAGATAATAAAGTTGAAAAACCGTCAAACTCCCCCGCATTTGAAGCAACCCCTCTCCAAATGTTAACTTCATTTTCTGAAGCAACTTTTTCTGCGTATTGTGCTAAAAGAAAATCAGTAAACGATTTCGGCATTACATCGAAAGCTGAATAACCCATTTCGATAGCATCCCAATCATTTCTAAATGTTGATTTACACAACTGACGGTTTACTTGTAATTCTTTTGGTTGTAAAATTCTTTCGGTTAAAGTAACCGTTCCCGTTGGATTAAAGTCACACGAAGCATTACTCAACAACTTATCCGTTGTCAATCTTTTCACTACTTCTTTAAACTTTACATTCGGCTTGATAGTGATTAAGTTATTTGCCAAAGTTGGTGCGGGTAACAAAGCCGCTGCTATATACTTACCTGCGAACTCGCCTGCGTAAGTAGTTGTTATTGATGTACTTGTACTCATTTTTTATAGTTTTTTAATTATTATACTGCTGTTAAAGTGATTGCTCCTGCTGTAACACCTGAACCGTTCACATACCAGTTTGTACCGTCGCAAACTAATTCTGCGAAGTCCCCAACTGATTCTGCTGAAGCTACAAACGAAATTGTATTTTCGTTAACTCCTGCAACGTGCGATCCGTTAACTATCACCGAACCTTCAATTATATTTGATGCTGCTAAAACTGTCCAGTTAGTTGTAGCGAAAGCCAAACCAACTACAAATTTAAATCTTAATCCTGATGATGTTGCCACCGCTGGTAGTGTGATTTGCGCTCCTGCTGCTGCTTTTAAAATTAATACTTTGCCACTATCTTCAGCGGTCAATGTTATTGCGCCTGTTACGGCTTCTACTTTTGCCAACTGACGCTCGATGTCGTTGGTTACTGCTAAATAGGTTGTACTCATTTTCTTATTTATTTATAAATTTTAATACTAAATCCATTGTTGATTTCGGCGCTTTTGATTGCTCCATTTGTTTTGATTCGGGGTTGTGAACAATTGGTTTCGGTTCTTGCATTTGTGCTAACTCAGTTTTCAATCTTTCGTTTTCCTCTTTTAAAGATTCCATTTCAGAAAAGAAAGTTTCTTTAACCATTGATTCAACCGTTTTTTTAACCGTTGCTTTATCAATCATTTTTTCTTCTTTTTTCATTTCTTCTTCGGGTGCTTTAACTTCTTCAACTTCTTCTTTCGGCTCTTCTTGTTCTTTAACTTCAGCAATTACACCCTCTTGCGTTACAACTACAATCATTCCGTTTTCAACAACATACTCACCAACGGGCATTGGTATTCGTTGTTCATCTTCGGTAATTATAAACACTTCGTTGTTTGGCTCAAAGCTATCTGCTTCGATTACCGTTATACCGTCGTTTAATTTCATTTGTTCTAACTTCACTTCGATTCCCAAAGCGACACAAATTTTTTTTACTATTTCTTTGTAATTCATAATTGTTTTTTTTATATAAACTATATTGTTTTTAACATGTTGCACTTTAGCGAATAATTACTGTTGTATTTGTACTCTGGTTTATTACTGTTTGTGAACCTCCGTTAACAGTTGAACCGATACCTTGCTGGGAAAGTTCCCCCTCGCAACATTCTTTTCGGTACTTTCCGTCCTTGCATAAACAACCACGTTTACCGCCTTTTGGTGATGTTGTTCTTGTTGCCATATTATTTTCTTAAAAAATTTACTGCATCCATATCCCAATTTTCACCGTATAATTTAGATATTTTTGCACCTAATTGAAAAGGTATTTTTGTTTCTATTCCTAAATCAGATGCTTGTTTGTATAACTTTTCTGATTCATCTCTTAATAATTTAAAATCAGAAGCTATTTTTTTATCTAAAGTTTTAAATTTATTTTTAACTGAATCTAAACTTTTAATTAAATCAACTACTTGTTTGTTTTCAGATGCAAACTGATTAACTTTTTTTTCTAAATCTTGCAACAACCCCAACTCAACGTGCATTCCTAATTCAACTTTTTTGCTTTCAATTCTGTTGATAATCTCTAAACTTTTCATTTGTATGATTTTATAATTTGTACTACTTTATCACGTGCTGACATTTCATAACGTTCGGCAAAATAACCCTCGATTGAAAATCCTTTAAAATCGCCTTTCTTTACCTTTTCCCACGTTTCATCGTTATCAACTTTCATTGCAATCATCCACGTACCTACGGGCAAACTCATTTCGTAAAATGCGCTTTTATCTTTTTTGCTATCCTCAATAATCCACGATTCAACAATAGTCATTCCGTCAACTTTAACGGCGT
>Ga0247843_1008950_pt1 | contig 11391 bp, 17 predicted proteins | sample LaCruzMarch2017__FD_192420 | JGI IMG/M metagenome (GOLD analysis project Ga0247843, IMG submission 192420) | Freshwater microbial communities from meromictic Lake La Cruz, Castile-La Mancha, Spain - LaCruzMarch2017_8m | ecosystem: Environmental > Aquatic > Freshwater > Lake | place: Spain...
CAAAATTAACAAGTTATATTCAAAAATGCAACCTTTTTATCATTCTATTTTGCTGATAATCAGCTTTTTAGCAACTCCGAAACTTTAGTTATTTAGATAAATTTTTTACTCTAGCACTAGAAAACTTGAATAATGATGGCAAGATTATTCTTGAATCTATTACATTAAAAAGAGAAATAAACTCAATAAAAAATTCGGAAAAGGGCATTTTTTATACATGGAAACGTTTCCTAGATAGCGATCCCTTTAAATATGGTTTAGATGAAATGTCATTTGATTCAAAAAAAAATATCATTTGGAAAAAGTACTTTATATCTCGCATGAATGAGCGAGAAGAGATGTTTGTAAATGCATTAAAGCCAATTTCGAAAAAGGATATGATTTTAGTTGCAGAAAAACATTTCTTGCAAGTTGAATTTCACGATTTTTGGCAAGTCAATGATGACACCTCCGATCAGGAATTTATTGCTATATTCTCAAAAAATAACTATTAAAAATTTATATTATGTCAGGATTAGGATTTTCACATACGCCTAAAGAGGTCAAAGGTGTAAAAACAAAATATAGGACTATTGTTACTAAAATTCCAGTTCCAGAAAGCCTACCAATTTTGGAAAGAGTTTATGAAACAGAATCTCATTCAATGCATGGTCAGTTGCCAATTATTTGGGATCGAGCAGAAGGTGTGCAGGTTTATGATTCATGGGGGAATAAGTGGTTAGATTTTTCAAGTACAATTTTTGTTACTAATTCAGGGCACGGGAATAAAAGAATAGTCGAGGCATTAAATAAAGTAATTAATAAACCGTTATTACATACCTACACTTTCACATCACCTGAACGATATGATTATTTAAATTATTTAATTGCCAATACTCCAAAACAATTTGAGAAAGCTTTTTTACTGTCAGCAGGGACTGAGGCGACTGAAGCAACTCTAAAATTAATGAGATTAAATGGTATTAAACAAGGTAAAAAAAGAGGAGGGATTTTGTGTTTTGAGGGGAATTGGCATGGCAGAACACTTGGTGCTCAGATGCTTGGATGGAATCCAAGTCAAAAAGAATGGATAGGTTATTTAGATCCTAATATTTATCATTTACCATTCCCATATCCATGGAGAATAGATGCAATTGAAAATCCAAGAAAGTATTTTAGAGATGCTATCAATGAACTAATAATAAAAAATAATATTGACCCTAAAAATGATTTATGTGGGATAATGATGGAAACATTTCAGGGTTGGGGTGCGGTATTTTACCCTAAGGAGTTTGTTCAAGAAGTTGCTCTATTTGCGAAGGAAAATGATTTATTATTAACATTTGATGAAATGCAAGCGGGATTTGGTAGGACAGGAGAATTGTTTGGATATATGAATTATGATGTAGAACCAGATTTGCTAGCTTGTGGTAAAGGAGCCAGTTCAAGTTTACCCTTAGCAGTTGTTCTTGGAAGAAAAGAAATTATGGATTTACCTGGAATAGGTTCTATGAGCTCTACGCATTCAGCTAATCCATTAGTTTGTGCTGCAGGATTGGCAAATATGCAAGCATTAATTGAGGATGGATTGATATTAAATTCTAAAACATTGGGAATACTATTTCACGATAGATTGAATTTATTGAAAAATAAATTCAGCAGATACATTTCATCAGTTCAGGGAACGGGATTATTAGCTGCAGTTATTTTTACTAATTCAAATAATGAGCCTCTAAGTGAGCTATGTGATTTAATAAGTGAAAAATGTTTGCAAACTGGTTTACTTGTAGTACATACTGGTAGAGAATCCATAAAACTTGCGCCCCCACTTGTTATAAATGAAGAGCAACTATTGGAAGGTATTGAAACCTTTGCTATCGCTGTTGAGGAAAGTATTTTCGAATTATATGGTGCTAAATACTAGACATACAGGTTTCGTCGTAACGGATTTAGAAAAATTCATCAAATTTTATGAAGGATTTGGGCTATCATTAGTTTCTAGAATGATAGAAGAGGGGGATTATATTGACAAACTTGTTGGATTTAAAGGTGTTAAACTAGAATGGGCAAAGCTTTCATTACTAGATGGCTCTTTAATTGAATTGCTACAATATCATACACATTCAGATTTGTTGAATAATTGTGATGGGCTGCAAAAGTCAAATAGATTAGGGTGTTCTCATATTGCTTTAACCGTAAGAAATATTGACGAGGCTATTGAATATATTTGCCAGTCAGGTGGAGCAATAAAAAACCCATATCAGTCTTCTCCAGATGGAAATGTAAAGGTTGCATATTGTTATGATATGGAAGGTAATATCTTAGAAATTGTTGAAAATTTAAAATAAATGACTAATATGAAATGTATTTCTTGTAATTCTGAAGAGTATAAAATTGTTTATGATGGGCCAATTCGAGCAGGGTCTTATGGTAAACTGACATCTAATAATTTCAAAGTTGTTGAATGTGAAAAATGTTCATTAACTAGGCTAGAACAATTCCCAGAAATTCATTACGAAAACGAAGAATATAGACTTGATTATAACGATACTTCTGATATTCATGATTATTTTAATAATCATGACCATGAACAAACACCTAGAATTAACAAAATAGGAATTGAAAAGTTTAGAGATAAAATTGTTTTAGATTTTGGATGCGGTGGGGGGTCTTTTCTAGATTCAATTAAAGGTATTGCCAAAAAGACAATTGCCGTAGAGCCTTTCGTTGGCTACCATGATAGCCTTAAATCAAGAGGCCACGAAGTTTATTCAGATATTAAAGAATGCGCACATTTGAATTCTACTGTTGATATAGTAATTTCTTTTGGAGTTATTGAACATATTAATGAGCCATTAGAGTATTTGATAAGTGCATTTGATGTATTAAAGACAAATGGAAAAACATATATTGAAACAGATAATTTAGATGATATTTTAGTGAAGCTTAAATTTAAGGAGTTTGAGCCATTCTATTATAGAACTGTTCATAGTTACTATTTTAATACTAAATCTTTAAAGGAATTAGCACTAAAGGCGGGCTTTAATGAGGTGTTTGTTGGTCATAGACATGGTTTTGGAATTTCGAATACAATAAAGTGGTTGAATGAGAGAAAACCAGGAGGGGTAAGTAAACTTGATTTTATTACTCCTGAAATAGACTTTGCATGGGTACAAATGCTTGAGAATAACGGAATGGCAGAATTACTACATTTTGAATTAGTTAAAAGCTAAAATGAATTTAGATTTAAAAAATAAAAATATTGTAATTTTTGGAGGCTCTTATGGAATTGGGTTCTCAATCATTAAAGGGTTTTTGTCTGAATCTGCAAATGTCCATTGTGTTTCAAGAAGTTTTGAAATCGATAATTTAAAGTTTTTGAATTCTGAATTCCCCAATAGCAACTTTTATTATTATCTGTGTGATGCTACGAAACAGGTTGAAATAACTAATCTATCCCTAACTTTATTAAAAAATTGTAATAGTACTATTGATGTACTTGTTTTAAATATTGGAAATGGTAAGGGAAGATCTGAAATATTAGAAAATGATTTTAATTGGAATCAAATTTGGGATGTAAATTTTAACTCAGTTTTGTATCCTGTAAGAACATTTATTGATAATATTGCAAATAATGGAGCAATTACAATAATCTCATCCATTGCAGGTCTTGAAAATATAAATGCCCCCAATGCATATTCTGTGGCTAAAAGTGCATTGATAACTCTTTCCAAAAATTTGTCAAAAATACTAGCTCCTAAAGTTCGAGTAAATTCTGTTGCACCTGGAAATGTTTTGGTTCCAGGAGGCACTTGGGATTTAAAAATGCAAACCAATCCCAAAAAAACGAAACAAATGTTAATTGATAAGGTTCCGTTAAAAAGGTTTGGATTGCCAGAAGAAATTAGTGATTTAGTTGTATTCATTAGCTCAAATAGGGCTTCATTTATTACAGGCTCCTGTTTTGTAATAGATGGCGGACAGACTGTTGGTTATTAAATTTCCTATAAGATGTTTTCATTAAAAGATAAAAATATAATAGTAACTGGGGCATCTGGTTTGCTTGGAAGAGAGCATGTTAATGCTATTCTTATTGCTGGAGGGACACCTATTTTATTAGATTTAAACCAAGAAGTTTTAAATGTTCAGGTTAATGAATTAAATCAAATTTATAATCAACAAATTTCCGGTTATGCTGTGGATATTACGAATGAAGAGCAAGTTAAAATGAACTGCGATGATGTGATATTTAAATATGGTAAAATAGATGGCTTAGTCAATAATGCAGCTAATAATCCAAAGGTAGAAGAATCTGATAACATTAATTTCTCAAGATTAGAAAATTTTCCTGTAAATGTTTGGAACCAAGATTTAGATGTTGCTTTAAAAGGAACTTTTCTCTGTACTAAATATTATGGATTTGAAATTTCAAAAAATTCACAAGGAGGTAGTATAGTTAATATTTCATCAGATTTAGGCTTAATTGCCCCCGATCAACGACTTTATCGGGTTGATGGGATTGCTGATTTTTTACAGCCGGTTAAACCTATAACCTATTCTGTTGTAAAGACAGGTATTATAGGGCTAACTCGCTATGTTTCAACATATTGGGCTGATAAAAATGTTAGATGTAATGCTATTTGCCCCGGGGGTGTTGAAAATAATCAAAACAAAGATTTTGTAGATGAATTAGTAAAGCGAATACCAATGAATAGAATGGCGAAGCAAAATGAATATCATGGGATATTAATTTTCTTATTGAGTTCGGCATCTAGTTATATCAATGGCTCAATTATAGCAGCAGATGGGGGTAGATCTGCTTGGTAATTGTAAATTTTTGATATGTTTTATACCAAATTAAAGTACATATTTTTTTTATTTAGAAGTAATTTAATAATATATAATTTCTTAAATTATTATTTATTTTCTTTAATCTCAGTCTTTATAGGTCTTTTTTCAATTAGCTTTTTATCCAATACTTTAGCGCCTGAAGAATATGGGTATATTGGCATTTATAATAGTATTTTGTTCTTTATACCTGCAATAATTTCGTTCTCAGGAGGCGGGTTACAATCTATTGAAATTATCAAATCCAACAACACTGATTATGTTAAATTTAGAAATAGTCTTTTATTAATTATTTTATTTAATTCATTATTAAGCCTGTTTATTATTTCAATTTTTTATTCTTTTCTTTTAAGATATATTTTTATAATTTATGTTGCTATAATTATGGGTACTTTGTTGTCATTAACTTCAATTCATAATGTGGAATTAATTAATGAAATGAAGTCTAAGAAATTTGGTTTACTTTCATCAATAAATCAAATTTTAATATTATTTTTTTCTTTTGTTTTTTTAAAACTTTTGAATTTTGGTTGGGAATTTAGATTATACTCTTTTATTTTAGCTGAAATTCTTATTTTATTTCCGCGTTTTTTTATTTTTAGTTCAATAATTAGAGATTTTTCATTCACTATAGATGCATTACTACTAAGGAGAATCTTCATTTATGGCTCTCCATTAATTTTATTTGATGTTGTGCTCGAAAATGATGAATACCACAATTGTGGATTGATACCATTTGATTTGAGTTTATCAACAGTTTCCTCTACGGTATAATCACCAGAATCAAAATCTAAACCAATCACTTGAGTGCTGGTCCAATTTTGATTGGTTATACTAGTAGTATATGTTCCTCCAAACCAGGTGTGACTATTAGGGCCGGAGACCATGTTTGCAAATTCATTTATGGTTATACCAGTTGGAACATTAATGCCTTTTAAGTGATCACTCATTTCCCTTGAGTTTTTTTTAGGTTTACTACTAACCCGCTTCGGGTTGAAAGTAATTTGATAAGTTTTTGTCATACGTTTTTATTTATAAATATGTCATAAAACTCCTTTTTCAGTTTTTAGCCAAAAATTTTGAAAAAATTTTGAACGGGATATCGTCTGGGCATAGTTTGGCAAGATTTTAGTCTAAATTATGGGGGGATACAGGGACCGGGGGGTGAGTTTTTAGAGGGGGGATATATTGTGGAAGAAAATAATTTTAAAAAATATGTATATTCTCTTGTGGAATATACAGAATTTGCGTATATTTGTAAAAGCAATGAAAAAATTACCTACAAGTCAAAATTTAAGGGGGGTATTTACCAATATTGCGGAGGCTCGTGAGCGCCTTGCGTATTATGATGTATTCTTAAAGGATAGTATAAAAGTTATTGATGAAGTAAAAATTTCAAAGGAAAAGTCATGGATTGATCGGGATCAATTACTCATGGGCTATAATGAATGGCTATATGAGTATGATTCAATGGTTCATGACGCTAAATTTGAGATATATCTTCAAAGGCTTAGAAATCTTGAGATTGCAATATTGATGTATCGCTCTCTTGCTTTCCCTACTATTTCAATTGGTGAAATGAAAATGAACCGAGGTAATAGTGAGAAAAGTTATGCTTATGCAAGAGCACCCTTTTATGCACCAGATAATATAAAAAATGAAATCAGAGTTTACATGGGGTCAATGGATGAATATTCAAGAACGATTGATCAATTGAGGTTTGATACCAATTTTTTAAATAAATGTGAGATTGAATTAAAAAAGGTAATGGAGCAAAAGCTTGAAGAACAGATTCAAATTTTAAAAAATACGAAAAGGTAAATTTTTTTGTCAAAAATGTTAAGAAATAGATCGGCTATACAGATATACAAATTAAATTCAAATGCATTTGAATTTAAAGAAGAAGGATTTTTTTGTCAAAAATGTTAATAAATAGATCGGCTATACAGATATACGCTTTGACATTTTTGAAAATAATCATTAATCAAAATTTAAAAAAGAAAAATTATGGAAATGAACCATTTTAGTGACAACCAATTAAAACTTCTTAATGAAGTTCGAGAGCTTAAGACTAGTATGTCAAACCTGATTGGCTTAAACCTGCATGATGACAAAAAGTATAGTCATTTGATCATTAGTGGCCCACCCGGATTGGGGAAAACACATTTCGTGAAAACCTTATTCAAGGAACGTGGAATTGAAAGTGTTTCAATCAGTGGGTCAGTATCATTATATGCTTTAGGCATTAGGCTAGCAATACTGAATACTTTGCGTGACCCCACTGAAATTACGTATGTACATGTGGATGATTCGGATGTGATTTTTAAAGATGAAGAGTCGTGTAATATTTTCAAAAAGGTATTATTCGATGAGCAAGAGTTTATTTATGAGAAAAATATTAGGCGCTTATTGTCTAGTCTCGATGAGTCTCAAAGACTAGCTGTTGAATCGCATATGACAGAAAATAGCATCGGATTTAGGGTTCCTTTAAAAAATGTTGTTTTTGTTATTACCACCAATGTCCCATTACCTACCGATAAAGAAGTTTCAAAATTAATGGGTAAAAATGGCATGGCAGGAATAAAGGTGCATAGAAATGCAATACGAAGCAGATGTCGATATCGTGATTTAAGCTTTAGTTTAAATAAGCGCTGGGCATGGATTGCAGATGTATTCATTAAAGAAAAGTATCAGAGTACGGAAGAAGAAAATTTAATTAATACAATGCTTAAGTTTTTGTGGAATAATCGTTCTTCAATGAACGAGTTTAGTATCCGTACAGCAGAAAAAATGATGTTTATAGCTCAAAGGGAGCCTCTTAATTATTTTAAAACTTGGCAAAACGAATTTTTATGCGACCAGAATTAAAATTAAATCTTCAGGATGAAATTGATAAGGTAGTTGATTCACCTTTCATGGACAGGACAGATGCCCAGATCGAAGGTCAAATTATATTGAGTGCAATATATCAGGATAGATATCAGGGCATGCAACCACCATCACTTGAAAAGTATAATGATCCAGCATTTAGAAAATGTAAACTTACTATGGATAAGGCTTTAGAAATAAGGCAAAAGTATGTACCAGGTGAGTATGGAAAAAAACGATTAGCATCAGAGTATGGGGTTACCAAAGCAGTAATTACAAGAATTTTAAATAATCAATCATGGAAACAAAAATAATCGGAATCAGTTTGGACGAGTTACAACGACTTATGCAAACAACAATAAGAGGTGAAATTGAGTCACTTCTTCAAATGCCTGTGACGGGTAATGGAATTCAGGATGAGTTATGGGATCGGAAACAGGCCGCTGAGTTTTTAGGAATTTCAGAGCAAACAATTACTAAGCTCTACTATCAGGGACGTATAAATGGTCAAAAAAGTGGTAGAAAATTCCATTTTTTAAAATCCGAAATTATCAATTTTTTAAAAGCTAAATCATAAAACTATGAAAACATTTTTAATGATCTATGACAGGGAAACACTTGAATTACTTGATGAATTTGAGGGAAATTCTAGTCCATTAGAAACTTTTGAGCAATGGTTTTTAGAATTAAGTACAGAAATTCCAAATTTTAAAATCAATAAGATTTTTGTATTTTATTTTACTGGATCAAACATTATTGATCAAAGAGTTTCGGGATTAATCGTTTACAGCACAAATTATAAGAATATGGCTGATCTTGATTATCCACTATATCATATTTTAATAGGGGATGGTTTTAATTCAATATATGGTAAAACGGAACATGTTCTTTGGTGTGAAAAAAGTAATTCTTATTATTTATCTCTAAACAAAGCGAGTGAGGTTTTTGACTATGAAGGAGACCTAGATGAAACAGCAATACCACTGGAAATATTAATTCCGCCACTTGATCATTTTTTGGGAACAAATATTGAAATTCATTTTCATTCTATTCAAAGGGGGCGAAAGTATTTGCGATTTGAGCATAAACCTTTAGTCTATAAAAAGTTTTATCATGTATGTGAAAATTGTGAGGAGTTAATTCCTTTAGAAATTGATAGTATGATTGATGGATGGTTTACTTGTGATAATTGCGAACAATATCATTCAAGATCTAATTGATTCATATGGGAGTATCATTCAGTTTAGTAAGGCCAAAGTCCAAGGTTAGCAGCATAAGAATTAAAGTTTCAATAGATGGAACCTTTATCACTCTTTATCCAGGTAAAAGCATAGGGACTTGCCATTGGGATAAGCGAAAATGCTTTTTAAAATCGTATCCAGGGCAATCAATAACAAGTAGGTTAATCCGTTCTCTTAAGCAACTAGAAATTGAAATTCTAAACCTTCTGGACGAGTACAAAAACGGCAATCCAAGATTGACATTTTTAGAGCTTGAGGAAAAACTTAATTTATTAATAGACAACCCCAAAACCAAATTTAACGCGACTAAAAATACAAGTATTAGTACCAAGGAAAGCTTAATCGATTTTATGGAACTGTTCATAAAAGACTGTGAAACAGGTGTGCGTTTAAGTCCTAGGCGCCAGTTGATTAAGCCAAAGTCGTTATCTACGTATAAAACCACTAAATCCTACATAAAAAAATTTGAAGCTCAATATCAAAGAAAACTGATATTGTCAGAATTTAACCAAAGAGATATTGATAAAATGAGCGATTTTCTAATTATTGATTGTGAATTAGCTATGAACACACATGCAAAAATTATGATGGACTTGCTTCAAGTAATAAAGTATGCAGAACGCCTAAAAAAAATACCGCCATCGCGATTAATTGAATTAAAATTCGATACACAGAGGGAAGAGACCGACAGTATTTATTTAACTGAAACCGAAATCTTAGAACTTATGGCAATTTCGGATTTTCAAAATCCTGTTGAAGAGCATGTTCGTGACGTTTTTGTTTTGGGTTGTTTCACAGCTATGAGATTTAGTGATTACTCAACTTTAGATGGATCTGCAATACGTAATAATAGGTATGAATTTGTTCAAAAAAAGACCGGTGATAAGGTTACGGTTCCAATTCACCCAATTGTTAAACAGATTTTAGAAAAATACAACTACTCTCTTCCTGAGGTACCCCCAAACAATGAATTTAATAGAATAATAAAAATTGTAGGAGCTAGGTTGAAATCTTTACAAGTTCCATTTATTAAGCAGATTACCTATAAAAGGGAACGGGTTCAGATTACTATGATGAAACATAATTTTCTAATGACACATACGGCACGTCGCTCATTTTGCAGCAACGAATACTTACGCAAAACTGATCCAATGCTAATTATGGCTATTAGTGGACACAAGAGCCACAAATCTTTCATGAGGTATATAAAAGTTACCAATGATCAATATGCTGATCAATTGGAGCAGATTTGGGCGAAACGAACATAATTATAATAATTTTAAAAAACCATTGATATGGAACAATTACAAAGACTAAATCAATTTCGATTAGATGCCGAAAGAAATTTCGGTGAATTACAGCATATCCGTGAACGGCACATGAATTCGATTGGCCGAGTGGATTCCAAACTAGATGATTATCATAACATCATTGCTGCAATTAGATCTGAAATGCTTATGATTATTACAAATAATGAAGCTGCATTAGATGTTGAAGTCCTCACTATGTTCAATGCACATGATGATCAAGTTTTATTTACCAAAATTGATATTCCGGGATTTCCTAGCATTTATAAAGCATTTTCTGGGATTGATTATGCCTTGTATAATGTGTCGAGGGATGAATTAATGAATGATTTTGTATTACAAGGTAGATTAAAAGAGTTGGTCATTGAATGGCTTAGAAACCGTGAAGAGTGGTCTGGGATGCTCGATCAGCCTTTTGCGAATGCAGAGCAAGTTATGGCGCGCTTTGTGAATGATGAGGCTGTATTTCATTTTTTGAAACGCAGGCCAATAATGTTGTGATTTAATCTTTACTTCATGATTACCCTCTTTATTTGAGGTGGGTCAAACGAAAAACTTCTCCTAAATTTTGAATAAAGAGCAATTTAATGCACTATTATGTGGCAAATATAGATTTGAAAAGTAAAGGATATTAAAAAGTGCAATAAATGGCACATATAATTGTTTTTATTCGTAATATTCATATTTTTGTACAAAATAGAGCATTATGTCGCACCTTTCTGCAGTCATTCAACAAATTAAAGAGCGAAGAGAAATCCTAAAGATTACGCAGGAGAGCTTGGCTGATCTATCAGGGGTTGGGCTCCGTACAATAAAACAGTTGGAGGCAGGTAAAGGTAATCCCACCTTTAACACACTACAAGAAATTGCGGATGTGCTTGGATTGGAACTGGTTTTACAAGTTAAAAGATTAAATAAAGTATGAGATCAGGCCAAGTGTTTTATAAAAACGAATTAGCTGGTAATCTGGTTCAACTGGATGACGGAAGTTTTATTTTCCGATATGAGGAGCAGTGGTTAAATGACAGCAGCAAGCCATCAATAAGTTTGACCATGCCAAAAAACAAACTAGAATTTCAATCATCCACACTTTTTCCATTTTTTTTCAATTTGATTCCAGAAGGGGTTAATAAACAACTGATCTGTAG
>Ga0247843_1008952_pt1 | contig 11389 bp, 13 predicted proteins | sample LaCruzMarch2017__FD_192420 | JGI IMG/M metagenome (GOLD analysis project Ga0247843, IMG submission 192420) | Freshwater microbial communities from meromictic Lake La Cruz, Castile-La Mancha, Spain - LaCruzMarch2017_8m | ecosystem: Environmental > Aquatic > Freshwater > Lake | place: Spain...
ATGAAATACATCGCTTTAATAGGTCTCAACAAGATGTATTTCTGCCTTATTTAGAAAACGGCATTATTATCTTAATTGGTGCTACCACTGAGAATCCATCTTTTGCTTTAAACAGTGCGCTACTTTCCAGGTGTAAAGTATTGACATTAAACAGGCTTAATAATGAAGCTATGGACTCCATAGTTAAAAGAACTGAAGAACAAAAAGGTAAAAAAACTTCCTATTACCGATGATGCTTATCAATATCTATATCAACTAGCAGACGGAGATGGTAGATATTTATTAAATATGTGTGAAGAGTTATTTGCTTTTAGCATCTTAGAAAATAATAATTTATCAGCACAAGATCTTGCCACATATTTACAAAAACGCCCTCCTATCCACGATAAATCGCAGGATATGCACTATAACATGAAAAGTGCCCTATTTAAATCCATAAGAGGATCCGATTGTAATGCTGCTCTTTATTGGCTAGCACGAATGTTGGAAGCAGGAGAAGATCCTCTAGGCATTGTAAGACATCTTGTGCGACAAGCAAGCGAAGATATAGGTCTTGCAGATCCAAATGCTCTTACCCAAGTGATTGCAGCAAAGGAAGCATATCAGTTCTTGGGCAGTCCTGAAGGTGAGTTAGCAATAGCACAAGCTGTAATATATCTTGCAACCTCTCCAAAATCAAATGCAGCATATCAAGCACACAAAGCTTCGATAGAGGACGCTAAAACTCATGGATCTTTATCTCCACCTAAACATATTTTGAATGCTCCTACAGAATTTATGAAGAAACAAGGTTATGGTAAAGGATATATCTATGATCACGATACAAAACATGGTTACTCAGGACAAAGTTATTTACCAGAAGCCATCACTGATGCTAAATATTATTCTCCTGTTGATAGAGGTTTTGAAAGAGAAATCAAAAAACGACTAGAATATTGGAACTCCCTTTTATAGAAAATTTGTAATTATTTTGGCTCTTATTTCTTAATTTATCAACGTCTTTTTAAGACTTTGGCTTTATTATTAAAACCTTCAACAAACCCACTGCTATTACGATTTATAAAATAATTACATATCTCTTTCTTGTACAAGCTAGGAAACTGTTGTTGACTCTAGTTAAGAAAAGCAGTACTCTGCAGCAGCATATTTGCATTGGAATATGTATAACAATAAAGAGAAGGTAACAAGATGTTTAAATCTGCTGACCGGCTCTCAGTCACACTTCTGACAAAAATTAGTTTCTTTTTTATAAGTTTTGCACTTCTAGTAAGTAAATCATCATATGCTGAAGTTAGTAATAAAGAAAGTGATGTAGGATTACTTTCACCGATTTCAATTTTTCAGCCATTGCTTGCAGATCCTAAATGGCCAAGATTTACCTTGGCGTATCATTACTATGCTAAGGGGCCTTATAAATCTGTGTTCTCGCCTAACTTTGGAGCTGCATTGCCTTTAGTAAGATAGAAAAGCACAAATTTGTTAACATATGAAGTCGGCCTGCATGCAGGCCTATTTGCCATAATGGATATTCAATCTTCACCTACCAAATTAATTAATGCTGATTATTTTATTGGACCAACATTTGCTATCAAAAATGGAAGATGGGACTATTTATCAAGAATTGCACATACAAGCTCACATTTAGGCGATGAGTTCTTGCTTAGTAATGAAGGTAAAAACATACAAAGGATTAATCTTAGCTATGAAGTAGCAGAGGAAATAGTAGCTTATAATTTTTCTAATGGATTAAGGCCTTTTGCTGGCGTTGGTTATATTTTTCACGCTGAGCCAAGTTGTTATAAAACCATGGAATTTATTGCTGGATTTGATTACAGACATCCAGAATATTATTTATATGGTTATGCTCGGCCAATATTTGGTGTTTATTCAAAAACTTCTAATAACTTTAACTGGAATCCTAGCCTATCGATTAAGGGAGGGCTAGAATTTAAGGATAAATTTGTCATAGGCAAAGAATTACAATTGCTCTTAGAATATTACAATGGCAACTCAATACATGGTCAATTTTACAATAATAGAGAAAGTTATACAGGAATTAGCTTAAATTTAAATTTTTAGATGGTTTTATAGTTAGAATCATAACCCCTGCTAATACAAAGCTAAAACTAACAATCGACATTAAACACTGATTTTAATATTACCTGAGTTAGACGTAAGGAATGGCTAGAGAGGTGGAATTACAAGACAAATTAAGAAATGCGAGCTATGAATACACTCATTTCAACAACAATTTGAGGTTTTTATGTTCGCATTCCTTACGGAAATATTCTGCCAAATCGACGATTTTTGCAAGCAATTTGATCAACAAAATGGCAAAGATTTCTTTTTATCTAATCCAACCAAAAAGCGTAATAGGTCTTGTAATATGAGGTTATGACCATAATGGTATTATTTCACATGAGTGATTATAGAACGTTTGTAGATTGTAATCAACTTTTGACCCACTTAAGACAAAAATTGTAATGAGCATTAAACCAACTACTTAATCACAGCAAAGGAGAATAAAATATAGCTTACAGAGCTTTAGTTTTTAATTTTAGGTGGGTCATTTTGATTACAATAGTGGGTCAAAAGTTGTTACAATTCACAAAAATAGTTATGATCCAATATTTCTTTTAATTTTAAAATCATTAAGTTCTATATATAATGCTATAAATTTTACAATATATGAGTTCTAATTAAAGTAACTTTATAAATAAATTATCATTACTATTATAAGCAAATTATAGGAATATAATGCTCAGAAGCTTGAGAATACAAAATATAGTTTTAGTTGATGATATTGAAATTGACTTTCAAGAAGGTTTTTGCGCTATTACAGGTGAAACTGGCGCAGGCAAATCAATCATTTTGAATTGCCTAAATTTAATTAGAGGCAATACTGCTTCTAGCGCACTTATACGAAAAGATCAAAACATTGCTACTATCACTGCTGTATTTTCTATAGATTATAATTTAAATAACTCTCTGATACAGGTACTAAAACAATTATCCATAAAATGTAATGGTGAACTAATTATCAGAAGAATTTTAGACTCTTCAGGAAAAAATAAAGTTTATATTAATGACATTAGAGTATCACTCGAAATCTTAAAGAACATTACTAATGATCTATTTGAGATAAATAGCCAAAGAGAACAATATAGTATTCTCGACACTGCAAAACATAGAAATTTATTGGATAATTATACAGAAAATGGTGAGCTTTTAGCTCAATTATCAAAGATTTATATTAACATTGCCACGGTTACCAAGGAACTGCAAAAAACTATAGAGTTGAAAAACATTGGAGAAAAAGAAAAAGCATTTCTTGAATTTGTAGTAAAAGAATTAGAGGATTTAAATGTAAAAGATGGTGAGGAGAACATACTTACAGATACAAGGCTTCAACTCAAAAATCTTAAGAATCGCAATGTGCTAATTACACAAATTATAGAAGATTTAAACAACTCAAATATTGAAAGAATCCTCTTTGATATACAAAAACTCGTATTCAGTAATAAAAATATATTTGTTCAATATCAAAATCAGCAGAATAATATCAAGCCTTCTATAGAAAGAGCTATTGATGAGATTGTAAAAATTAAAGAAGAATTTCAAAGTATTATCGAAGATTCTCTTGATGAAACAAATTTAGGAAATATCGAAGAAAGGCTTTTTGCTCTAAAGGATGCAAGTAACAAATATAATACCCCTATTGATAAATTATGTAATTATTTAAACGAATGTCGCTTAAAGTTAGATAGTTTGAGTAAGTACGAAGAAAGCATTGGAGAATATAATCAAAAACTATCTGAGTTTCAAAAAAGTTATTATAAAATTTCAGAGCTATTATCTGACTTTCGAAAAAAAGCAGCGCTTATTATGGAGAAAAAAATAATGAAAGAGCTAGCATATCTTAAGTTAGATAAAGCTGTTTTTAAAATTAATGTAGAAACCGATAAATCACAGGTTAATATAAATTCTTTTGGTCAAGATAAGGTATCTTTCATAGCATCAATGAATCCAGGTCAATCCTTATCTTCATTGAATAAAATTGCATCTGGAGGTGAATTGTCTCGATTAATGCTTGCTATAAAATTAGTTTTAGCGAATCAAAAAGATACAACTACACTAATATTTGATGAAATAGATTCTGGTATTGGCGGAGCCACAGCTGATGCTGTAGGAAAAAGGCTTAAAGATTTAAGCATGACAAACCAATTATTAGTAGTTACTCATCATCCACAAGTAGCCTCTAAGGCTAATATGCATATATTAGTTAAAAAAGACAACGAGAAAAACACAGCTTCAGTCTCAATAGATATATTAAATATTCAAGAAAGAAGACAAGAAATAGCGAGAATGTTATCAGGTTCAGAAGTAACAAAAGAGGCTTTAGCAGCAGCCGACAACTTACTAGGCTTTGTTGCATCTAAAATTAAAAACTAAAGCTCTGTAAGCTATATTTTATTTTCCTTTGCTGTGATTAAGTAGTGGGTCAATGCTCATTACAATTCGTAAACAAAACTCGTCTATAAGCCTTAATATCCTGGCTTTCTTTTTTCCTAGAGAATAATATTCCATATTTAAATTACTGGAAGCTATACCATCAAATGAGATAGTATAATTAAATCTATATTTTTGAATTACTATGTTATACCAAATCTCTAAAATAATTAGACTATAGAATGATTAAAAAGTATGTGCTATACTTTGCGTAAGGGCAACGCAATCAATAATGCTACGTAATATGTCAAGAACATCAAAATTACTTACGAAAGAAACAGTAGAGATAGCAGAGTCAAATCTTCTAAGATTAGGCAAAGCAGGAGCTGTAGCTGTTAAATTAAGAGCTATTATTTCCGCCAATAAATATGGAATAACGACAGTATCAAAATGCTTTGGTATAACCAAGAGCACTCTTATTTCATGGATAAAACATGTTAAGAATGAGTCACTAGAACTTCTTAATGTACAAAAAGGTAGAGGTAGAAAAAATATTGTAACAGACGAGCAGAAAAAGATCATTAGGCATTGGATACAGAGTGATTCTCAAGTGAGACTATAGATAGACTAAAGAGTAAAATCACAACAGAATTAGGAGTAAAAATTGGCCGATCCACTGTTCATAGATTAATGAAGAACTTGAGTTATTCTTACATAACTCCCAGACCAATACATTACAAGCAAGATCAAGCCAAATTTCCTGAGGCTAAAAAAAAATCTAGTAGATAGGATTAAAAAAGAAAACAACGGAAGGTTATTTTTTATGGATGAAGCTAGATTTGGCACTCATTCAAAGCTAGGACATGGCTGGTTTGCAACAGGGAAAAGAAGTAGAGTGTCTATAAAACTAGGCTTTGATAATTTTTATACATATAGTGCTGTAGAACCTAGCTCAGGAGAGGCGGTAAGTCTTATTTTACCAAAAATAAACACAGAAGCTATGAATCTGTTCTTGTTGGAGTTGTCACAAACTTATAAAGACGATAAATTAACTTTAGTACTGGATGATGCTGGTTGGCACAAATCTAAAAAACTGATTATACCAGCTAATATTCATATTATTCATTTACCACCATACTCTCCAGAATTAAACCCGGTAGAAAGGCTTTGGCTTTATGTCAAAAGCAATACAATTAGAAATAAAATTTATGACTCTATAGATGCTTTACGAAACGAAATAGCAAACTTTCTTAATACAATTACTGCAGCAAATTTTATGAATATCTGCTCGGTTGATTGGTGCAATTAATTATGAGACTTGGTATTAGATTACAAATAAAAAGTTATGATTAGGCTATTATTTCTAAAATCGAGAGACCTTTAGCAAAACGAATTGAAATATTCTTACACCAGTTAGAAGAGAAAAATGAAACTTTGCATTTATCCGATGAATATTTTAATACATACAAAGATTTATGGCACAGCATTATACATAATTTTTATTAAAAAAGTTGGAGGTTTTATACTAATCCATGCACAATAATTTCAATTATTAAATTTTCTTTTAAGATGTATTATATAAGTGTATGAACTAATAGTGATTCGAAATAAAATAGGAAAAGATAAGAATTAATGGAACAATTGTGGTTAACTATATTAGGAGTAATATCTATCATTTTAGAGATGGGATTTATTTCAGGTATAGGTTTTTTATTTATTGGCCTTGGAGCTTTATCAGTAGCTGGACTAATAGAATTTAATCTAATTAAAGAAAATAATTTATTAAATATATTATTAGCTTTAATAAGTTTAAGCTCTTTCTACTTTTTAATATTTTGGAAGTTTTTTAAAAACGCCCAAATGCAAGACACGAAAAACTATGGTGAAATTATAGGTAAGGAAGCTATAGTAATTTACAGTGATATAAAGGGGCATACTATAGGTAAGGTCAAATGGTCAGGCACTATTATGAACGCTCAAGCTTTAGATATTCATCACTTTATAAAAGAAGGAGAAATAGTCAAAATTGTTAAAGTTAAAGGAAATATTTTATTTATTAAATCAATTAAAGGGAATCAAGAATGATTATAGAATCTAGCGCATCAATATACTTAGTTATATTGATAATATTATTTTTAGTTATAGCGTTTCAGGCCATAAGAGTTGTACCTCAACAACAAGTATGGATTATTGAAAGGTTGGGAAAATATCATAGTAAATCACAGCCAGGATTAAATATCCTTATTCCTTTTATTGATAGAGTTGCTTATAAACATTCTTTAAAAGAACAGGCGATAGATGTGACAGAACAAACTGCAATTACTAATGATAATGTCACACTCAGATTAGATGGAATATTATATGTACGTATAGTTGATGCAGAAGCGGCATCTTACGGGGTAAGTGATCCCTACTATGCGGTTGTTCAGCTTGCTCAAACTACTATGCGTTCAGAAATAGGGAAAATGACTTTAGATAAAACTTTTGAGGAAAGAGATGCTATGAATACTAATATAGTTTTATCAATTAACGAAGCAGCAATTAATTGGGGTATTCAATGTATGAGATATGAAATTAAAGATATTAATCCGCCACAAACCGTTCTTCAAGCTATGGAATTACAAATGGCTGCTGAAAGAAAGAAAAGAGCTGAGATCTTAGAATCTGAAGGTAAAAGGCAAGCGCAAATTAATATTGCTGAAGCTTATAAACAAGAGGTAGTATTACAATCAGAAGCTGCTCTCATTGATAAAGTTAATAGAGCTAAAGGAGAGGCTGAGGCTATATTGCTTGTTGCTGATTCTACAGCTAAAGGTATAACTGCAATTGCACAAAGCATAAACTCTAAAGGTGGTAATGAGGCTATGACCCTCAGGGTAGCAGAGCAGTATGTTGATGCCTTTAAACAACTTGCTAAAGAAAGTACTACTCTGATAGTACCGGCTAATGCTCATGATACTGGATCTATGGTAGCACAGATACTAACTGTTTTTGATAAATTTAAAAAAAATTAGGTATATTACCAGGCACTATTGTGCAAACCGTTACAATATAAGCATGTACAACACAAGACTCTCTTGTTGCAATCAAATGGTAAATATATGGTAAATTAAAAGCTACTTTTATCAATTTTTAATTTTAAACTATGACTAATAGCAAAAGTAGCATTCGTCCCTTTTAATATGAGTCTTAAAGAAAATATTGATATTTTGATCAAGCAAAGTGTATACCAACAATAATTACCTACCGTAAATACAAATTTACCTCCTTTCGCAGCAATTTTTTCTACAATGTTTTTCTGAGTAAATGATATGGCAACAGCTTATAGAAAATTTGTAATTATTTTGTCTCTTATCTCTTAATTTATCAATTGCTAAAAGAAAATAATAGCATAATGCTTTCAAAGTATCTGGTGTAATACCAAATCTTTAAAATAATTAGACTATAAGATGCTTTGCAAAACAAAATTGCAAACTTCCTCAACACAATTATTGCGGTAACTTTTATGAATATTCGCTTGGTTGATTGGCGCAATTAATTATGAGACTTAGTATAATTTCCTATCTGCATTAACAAAGATAGCCATCAGAGCCCCCTGCCCTTATACAATTCGCTGGTTTAAAAAATTACCCTATTGCTCACCTAGTCAATTTGAGTTAGTATACGATATAGAAGTTGCTTAACCTTAACTTATTAATTTGCTCAGGTTTTTTTGGTAACAAAACTGATGATAAAAAAATAACAAAATATTACCAAATAAATGAATGACAATTTATCTAAAATCCTAAAATTAACAAGTGATTTAACTAAACAAGAGTTGATCTTATTAAATCAAGCGATCGTTGCTTTGATAAAAACTAAACAAGACGTTGATTTTAAAATAGCTGCTATTTCTTTTAATAAAGGAGACATAGTATCGTTCATAGATTCTAGCGGAGTTCGAATTAATGGCGTAGTCACCAGGAAAAATCTTAAGGCTTTACAAATAACCACTCCGGATAACTACTATGTTAATATACCTGCAACTTACGTAAAATTAGAAAAAACACCATCTAAAAATTTAGTGGAATTTAGAAGAAAAATAGCCCCTACTCACGAAGAAATGTGTGCAATACCGGCTATAGAAATCAAAAAGAATTCTTTTCATTAACAGTTAGATTAGTAAACTTATATATGACCATTAATCAACAAGACATTGGATCTTTATCATTTGAGCAACTAGCTGATATTCTTAGTAAAAGTAGGGATCATCTGATATTAAAAAGATTTGAACCGGTAGAAGTGTATAATACTGCTGATAACGAAGATAAACTAATCGGCGTATTTGTCGATACTGAGACTACAGGTTTAAGCCACGATACAGATAAAATCATTGAACTAGCACTAGTGCCTTTTGAGTTTACTAAAGATGGACGCATTTTTCGGGTACTTGACAATTACTGTGCGTTTCAAGATCCAGGTATGCAAATATCTGAACATGTAACCTCCTTAACCGGCATTACTAATGAAATGGTTGCCGGTTGTAGTATTGATTCTTATCAAGTAGAACAAATCATAAACCAAGCTGCTTTAATCATTGCTCATAATGCTAGATTCGATCGACAATTTGTTGAAAAACAATTTCCCATTTTTGCTACCAAACCATGGGCTTGTGCTTTAACACAAATTCCATGGAACAAAGAAGGTATTACTAGCGCTAAGTTGGAGTTTTTGGCTTATAAGTTCAATTTCTTTTATGAAGCACATCGGGCAACAATGGACTGTCTGGTTGGCGTCCATATCCTCACTCAACTTCTGCCAATCTCTGGGCAAAATGCGTTTGAAGTATTATTAGACCAAGCGCGTAATACATCATATCGTATTGCAGCAGAAGCAAGTCCCTATGAACACAAAGATATACTGAAGGCTCGAGGATATAGGTGGAATGATGGTAGTAATAATAAGGCTAAAGCATGGTTTATTGAAGTTAGTGAGCAGCTTAAAGAGGAAGAGCTTAATTTCTTGTATCAAGAAATCTATAAATCTAAGCCGGTTCTTAAAATAGAAGAGATTACTCCTTATAACCGTTTTTCGATTAGATAGCGCTATTACCAAAGTAAAATGAACTTGTAGCACAATGGTTCTTACTCTAGAATATTAAAAAAATAATGATTAGTGTGTTATTATGTTATATTATTATCATATTATTGAACTAAAAAAGAGGTAAAAATGGCAGGAAGTTTAAATAAAGTGATACTTATCGGTAATGTCGGCAAAGATCCTGAGATTAGAACTACACAAGATGGCAAAGAAATTGCTACCTTTGTTCTTGCCACTTCTGACTCCTGGAAAGATAAAGCAACCGGTGAGAAAAAAGAGAAGACAGAATGGCATCGCATAGTGATTTTCTCTGAGGGTTTAGTGAATGTAGTTAAGAATTATGTTAAAAAAGGCAGTAAGTTATTTATTGAGGGCAGTTTGCAAACCCGTAAATGGAACGATAATGCCGGTATTGAACGTTATACTACTGAGATAGTTATGAAAGGATTTAACTGTAACTTAACTATGCTTGATTACAAAAGAGATGATGCGGCTACTCAAGAGATGATGAGTCCAAATAAGTATGAAGACAAAGAAACAGCATCAGGTGATGATTTTTTGATGGCTGAGTTAGATGATGAGATTCCTTTCTGAGTCAACTTACAAAACAAACTATCCCGAGGCAAGCAGTAGATATCAAAATAGCTTCAAAAAATCTTTCTAAAACCAAGCAAGTTTCGGGGAATGAACCACGAAATAGATTAAATGATAAAATAATATTAAAAAATTAGGAGATCTAAAATAAATTATGACCAATAAGAAAAAATATTTATATAAAGGTAAAGCGTCATCAGGACACACAACAACACCGGTAATAGTAAGTAAGAAAACAATAAAAACATCGTCATCAAAAAAGGTATTTGGAGTAAAAGCAAAATCTCCAGCTACCACAACAACAAAAACTCCCCGTAAAATTTACAGCGATAGTTTTAAACGCGAGGTAGTAACTGCTTTGTTAAGTCGTACTAGTACACTCAAAGCATTAGAGCAGCGATATAATTTACCTCCTAACATAATGTATAAATGGAAAGATCAATTATTAGCCAAAGAACCAACTCTACGTAGAGTTGATCAACAAAGTAACAATAACGGCACTAAAAAAGAAAATGTATTACTCACCACAAATAATAGTAGTCATCAATCTTCTACGATCAGCATGATAATAACTAAGTGCAAGCTATTATTGAAGAGTATTGCTCAAATCTTTAAAGGTAACTAAAAGGTAATTAAAATATATATATATAAATGTATAAATTCATTACTAATCAATAATAAAGGAAGTTTTATGACTGAGAATTTTAATACTATTTCTGGAGAAAAACTGCGTAGCATAATTAGTCGTATTGAAAGCTTAGAGGATGATAAAACTAATGTCTTATCTGACATTAAGGAAGTGTATGCAGAAGCTAAGGGCATTGGCTTTGATTCAAAGATTATACGTAAAGTTGTGCAATTACGTAAGATAGATAGTCAAAAACTACAAGAAGAAGAAAACATACTTGAGTTATATAAAAGCGCATTGAATATGTGATTGAAGATTATAAAAGATATTAATTACAAGATCTAAAATATAGTTTTGTATGCGGATTCAGCATTTGGTGATCAGCATCTTCTACATACACTACGCCCACATTAATATTCATTTAACATCCACTGATAGCAAAAATCCCAAAATTTTAAGTGGTGTAAAATTTTTGTAACACAAGCTATTGTAAAAGCTTATACATTTAGATAATACCTAGTAGACTTCTTCTCACCTGTTCTAATAAAAACTTTTTTAATAAAGAGCTCATAAAGATCACGAGTTGCTGTTGGTCTAGATGCTTGAGTGATTCTGATATAATTTTCTGCACTAAGCCCT
>Ga0247843_1008953_pt1 | contig 11388 bp, 2 predicted proteins | sample LaCruzMarch2017__FD_192420 | JGI IMG/M metagenome (GOLD analysis project Ga0247843, IMG submission 192420) | Freshwater microbial communities from meromictic Lake La Cruz, Castile-La Mancha, Spain - LaCruzMarch2017_8m | ecosystem: Environmental > Aquatic > Freshwater > Lake | place: Spain...
ACTGGGTGCAAAGTGATTACACTCAAATTGAACTGGGATTGTTGCCCAACTTGAGCAACAAGGCCAACCAATTGGCCAACAGCTACAATACCAATGTGGCCAACATTGAGACTGACAATGATTTGTTAAGCTATGGTCTAATTGGGTTCCGACCACGCCAATACATGGCAGCACTCAATCTTGATGATGTGAGTCAAATCAACATCTATCAACAGTTTCTGGGCAGCAAAGGAACTCAGCTGAGTGCTGAGTTGTTTGCTCGAGCCAACCTGGGCAAAGAAACTGGTGATTATGACATTTATGAAAACTGGGCAGTGCAACGTGCAGTGTACGGTGCCAACGCCAACCGTAGTTTCTTTGAGTTGCGGTTGAATCGAGCATTGCTGGATTCAAACCCCTCGCTAGTTCAAGTGACATATCCACAAGAGCCCAGTCAAGCTGATCAACAGATATTTTTAAGTGATGTTTGGCGTCAGAGCTATCGCTTGACTTCGCCTGACATCTTGCCAACCACAACTGTGTTGCCAACTGACATTGGACTACCCACTGCGGGCTATGTTAACATTGATGATGCAGACATCACAGTGTTTAGTATCAACAACCCCGCTGATCTCAGTGCCAATCTTGACAGCATACAAGTGGGCACCAGTATTTGGGTGGCCAAGATCAACGAATATGACTGGAATATCTATCGCGCTGACAATGTGCCCGGGCAAATTCAGCATGTTTGCGACAATTTAAACGGCACCAGCCGAGTGATATTTTCAACTGCACATAGATTGGTTGAAGGTGACTATTTGATCATCAAGTACTTTGATGCCGAAGTCGACGGCGTATATCGAGTGCTGGGTGTGCCCAATATCAACACTGTGAACATTGCGTTTACTTTTACTGCTCCCCGTGTGCAAGCAGATGCAACTGGTATTGGGTACACACTACAGACCATGAGAGTGAGCCAGGCCAGTGATGTTGACACCTTGCCTTATGCTTTGAGAATCTTGCCTGGAGCAAGAGTCTGGGTGGACAATGATGGTCAAGGTCGCTGGGAAGTGATAGAAAAACAAGATGTATTTTCAACTGTGATAGGACTCAGCCCAGTGCTGTTTGACGCCACAGAACGATACGGCTACAGTGTAACACAAGCAGTGAACCGATTGGCAGCCTTGGTGGGTAGTCCACGATATGGATTCAATCTATCTGCCAACCCCCAAGGTGGTGTGTATGTGTATGTTAAAAATTACAGCGATCAGTACACACCAGTGAGCCCAGTGGTCAATGGTGATGCAATTTTAACCTTGGATGTTACTGGTGTGCGCGGATATGGCAATGCTGTGGACTTTGGCAATCAAACCTGGGCCGTGGCCGGGGCCAGTGCCAGTCTTGGTCCTGGTAGCCAAACCAACAATGGATACGCCTGTGTGATCTACCGTGATCCGCAGCTGGGTCAGCCAGGAATTATTCCTTATGCACAATGGCAATTGCTGACTCAGCCGGGCACAACCACAAGTACCACACCAGGTGCTGGCGAATTTGGTTACAGTGTGACCATGAGTCTTGATGAACGTTGGATGTACATTGGCGCACCAGGACTAAATCTAGTGCATGCCTATGGTCGTGTGGATTGGCAAAACCAATTTTTGCAATCACTCAGTGACGGCAGCACTGTCAGCTATGACATTTCCACAGTGATACAAATTGACCAAGCCACACAGCTACGGGTGTTGGTTGATGGTCGAGTGTTGACCCTGGGAGTTGACTACACAGTGAGTGGTGATTTTGCCACAGTGTTGCTGACCACATCAGCAGATCCTGGTGCGCTGGTTAACATACAGAGAAATTATGTAGCAGTGCTTCCAACCAACGGATCAGCATTGACATTTGATCTTGGCGACTATTTCTTTACGGCTGATAACATTTATTCATTCAGCATCACAGTCAATGATGTGCTGTTGAGACCCAGTATTGACTATACTTTTAATATAGCAACACAAGTGATAACCTTCCAAGCCACATATTTGTCCACGGACATTGTGATTGTCACTGCTCAAAGTTATTTCAAGTATGTTAACAGTGTCACAGTGGCTGGACTTGCAGCTGATGCAAGATTTGGTCACAGCGTGTCTACCAGCACCGACGGCCGACAAGTCATAGTTGGTACTCCCTATGTCACAGTTGATGGCGAAACTCAAGCTGGCGCAGTTTATGTGTTTGATCGCAATGTACAACGCTTTACTGTGACCAATGCCAATGACAACACCTACACAGTGCTGGGTGCAACCACTCAACCAGTGGCAGTGACACTCAACAATGAATTTTTGATCAATGAAGATGATGCTGTTGCAGGTGCTGATGGAACATTTGCCATTGCCGGCGCCACAGTGACCATTAACGCAACACTGTCAGTTGGTAATATTATTGAAATTGAAACCAATCAATTTGTGCAGCAACAGAGCATTGTGCAAAATACTGTGGCTGATTTTTCCAACTATGGCGCATCAGTTGACCTTTGCTTGTTCAATTGCAGCTTGTACAGCGGTGCACCACAGAGCAGTGCTCAAATCTTCAAGGGTGGCATTGTTGAACGCAATGTAAATCAAGCTCGTGTGTACGGAACTATCACAGCCACAGTGGCCAACCCTGCACTCACAGTGGGCAACACATTGCGAGTCAACAATCAAGACGTGCTGATACCAGCTGCGTCAGGATCTACCACTAGCCTGCAGGGCCTGGCCAACAACATCAACAGTCAGGTAATCAATGTCACAGCCTCTGTGAGCACAACTGGGTTCTTGACCATCAGTGTCAAAAACAGCAGTGCCACAGCACCTGGCAATCGCTTGCAAGTTGCACCGGGATCTGTGGGCACTGCCTACAGTGATCTTGGGTTCAAGTGCTTTGTGTGGACACAAAATATTCAAAGTCCATATCCAACTGAAATGGCACAGTTTGGTCAAAGCATCAGTATCAGTGACACAGCAGATACCCTGGTGGTTGGAGCCCCAGCGGCATCATTGTATCTTGAAATGTTGTTTGACGATGGCACCACAATATTTGATGGCAATTCAACCATATTCTTTACCCTGATTGCTCAGTGCGGTGCAGTTTACACATATGATTATTTGTCCAGCAGCACAGATTCTGTGGCCAATCCTGGCATGTTTGTGTTTGGATCTCAAATTGGCAACAGCGATTTAACATCTCTAGCACAATACGGCTTTGCAGTCAACTACACTTCGGGTGTGTTAATGACTGGTGCTCCTGGTTGGGATGCCGAAGACAGCAGTGACTCTGACTACGGCTCAGTATGGGTGTATGAAAACCCAGACCGTAGTCCAGCCTGGGTACCAATACATGTTCAACAACCAGTGGTTGATATCCGTTTGATCAATTCAGTGTTCTTGTATGACCGTGTTACTTCGTCTACAACTGAATTCTTGGATTTCTTTGATCCCATACAAGGCAAGATTCTTGGCGCTGCTCAACAAAACATTGATTACACTGGCGCAGTTGACCCAGCCAGTTACAATATTGGACCTGTGAATGTGCGTGGCACCACCTGGGGAATTGAACATGTCAATGATATTTGGTGGGATATTGGCCAGTGTCGCTTTATTGATCCCAACCAGGACAACATTGTGTACGCAAGTCGCCGATGGGGTCAGTTGTTCCCCGGCAGTTCAGTTGACATTTATCAATGGGTCAAGAGCGAAGTTTCACCTGCTGACTATGCTGGTCCAGGAACACCACGAGACATCAACAGCTACTCCATTAACACTCGTTTGAATCGAGATGGAGTGTTTAATACCGAATACTATTTCTGGGTCAAGGGAATTACCACAGTGGCCAACTTGAGCAATAAAACACTCAGCGTTTCCACCATTGCTCAATACATTGAGAATCCCCGTGCCAGTGGTATTGCATACCTGGCTCCAATCAATGCCAGCACCGTTGCACTGTACAACTGTGTTGATTTGATTGAAGCCGAAGATACTGTGATCCATGTTGAATTTGATCGAGAACTCAACAACGACAATGTTCACGTTGAGTACGAACTGATTGCCCAGGATCGTGCCGATGCGTTCCTTAGTACCAGCCTGTATCGAAAACTGCAAGACAGTTTTTGTGGAGTTGACACGTTTGGTAATCTGGTACCAGATCCAAATCTAAGCATTGCTGAACGGTACGGAGTACAATTCCGCCCGCGCCAGAGCATGTTTGTGGATCGTTTTGAGGCACTGAAAAACTACCTTGTTAGAGCCAATTCAGTCATGGTTCGGTACCCGCTCAGCGAAAGTGCCACATTTAATCTACTAAACAGCAGTGAGCCAATTCCACCATCAACTGAGGTGATCAATGGAGTCACAGTTACCAATTGGAATGCACAGGTACCAAATCTTGAAGTGTTGGGATTCCAAAATCTCTACACTGTTGCCCTGGGCTACAAGTACCTGGTGATCAGTGACAGTAGCAATCGTGGACTGTGGACCATTTACACTGTGCAAAACAGTCAAACTGAGGCCGGAGTGCGTGTGCTAACACTCACACGAGTACAAGGATACAATACTCCAGACTACTGGTCCTACATCAACTGGTATTTGCCAGGCTACAATTCCAGCACCAAGGCCGTGGCCGAGGTAGCCACTTACTCTGCCTTGTCAACCATCAGTGTGTCAGTTGGCAGCAGTGTTAGAGTCACAGCCAACGCACAAGGCAAGTGGGAAATCTATATCAAAACAGTGACTGGCTGGGACCGTGTGGGTCTACAAGACGGCACCATTGAGTTCTCGGCTGAATTGTACGACTATGCCCTGGGACGATTTGGATTTGACGTTGAAGTATTTGATGCGCAGTATTTTGATCAAGAACCTGTGGTTGAAACTCGCAAGATTATTCAAGCCATCAATGAAGAGCTATTTGTTGGCGATCTAGCAATTGAACGCAACCGTGCGCTGATACTGATGTTCAACTTTGTGTTGAGCGAATTCTCTGCACCAGAATGGCTGGTCAAAACATCGTTGATTGATGTTGACCATAGGATTCGTGCCTTGATCCCATATCAAAATTACGTTCGAGACAACCAAGAATTTGTGCTTGACTACATTCAAGAAGTCAAACCATATCATGTGCAGATCCGAGAATTCAACTTGAACTACAACGGCCAAGATGTGTTTGGTGGTGATTTAACTGACTTTGATGTGCCAGCATACTGGAACGCTGACCTAACAGTTCCGCAATTTACTAGTCCGGTGTTGTTGCCATACAATCATGGCACAGCTCAGGTCAGCAATTATCTCAGCGACACACCGTCTACCAGCACTGTGTGGACCAGTTGGCCTTGGAGCCAGTGGTACAACAATTATCTGTTGTCTCTAGAAGGTATAACTGTGGTTGAGTTTGGCATTGGTTATTTTGAATTGCCGCAAATTATCATTCAAGGTGATGCAATTGAACCAGCCGAAGCAGTTGCAGTAACCGATAGCCTGGGCCGCATTGTTGCTATCAATGTTATAAATCCTGGATCAGGCTATCGAGAAACACCCACAATTGTACTCGATGGTGGCAATGGAACTGGAGCCCGTGCCTATGCTGTGATGAGCAACAACATGGTGCGCAGTTTCCGCACAGTGATCAAGTATGACCGTTATCAATATGTGCCCACAGTGACTCCTTGGAGCACCGATGGCACATATGAAAATGGCATGTTGGTTCGGTATGATGACCGTGTGTGGCGAGCAGAAAATGCTGACGGCAGCAGTGCAGTAGTCGGGCCCACGTTTGATCTTGAAAATTGGCAGCTGGTCTCGGCCGGTGAATTGTCGGGTGTTGACCGTACCATGGGCTTTTATGTGCCAGGTATCAATGAACCTGGTCTAGACTTGCCACTGTTGATTGATGGAGTCAACTATCCTGGAGTCCAAGTCTGGGGCGATTACTTCCTGGGAACAACCGCACTTGATACCACCTACGAGAGCGAATTTACCGACGCACTGCTTGGAGATCGCTTTAGTGATATCAATGTTGATGGTGGGCGATTCACTGGCACCTATGAAGGACATGCTCCTGAAGAGTTAGTCAACGGTGCTGAATTTGACACCTTGGACATTCGTGTGTTCACACGCCCTGGCTCTGACTGGTCCTTGTTTGACAGCGTAGTTGGCGCCGACGGTCATGGTTTCCAGGTTGGTACACGGCGTTACATATATGAACCAGGCGTTGCCAGCACTTACAGTTGGGCTGGAATTGTAGAACATCCAATTGAAGTGCTTGTGGCAAATCAGACCACTGGACAAGATCTAAACAAAACAATCAACTACATTGTAGACTGGGTTGCCCAAACCATAACAATTGTAAGTGGAGTCAGTAGCGGGCAAATCATCAACATCACGGTGTATGAACTGGGCGGCGGCAGCCAATTATATCGTGCCAATTATACCGGTGCAGATATTGGTAGCACAGTGATTGTCCCAGTGGACACTGCACAAATTGCAGAAATTGCACTGTTTGTAGATGGTGTGCCAGTGACTGATAATGTGTCATGGCTTCCTTGGATTGAATCAGTGACCTGGAACGACTTGACGGATTATGCCAAACAGACCATTGTAAAATCCAACAGTGTCTATTATCGTGCATTGCAATATGTGCCAGTTGGTGTGTCTATTAGTAACCCGGCCTACTGGTTGGCATTTGTGCCCACCCTGGCAAGCATTGTTGACCTTGGGTTTACACCGGTTGCCACTCAAGGCATTGCCCTAGTAGTCATGGGTGGGTCAGTTGTTGATCCTGATCCCGGTGCCACTGAGCCATATGATTCAACCAACTTTTCAACAGGCATTGTAAACTTTGCGGCTGGTAGTTTTGATTACAGCGAATCTGAGTTTGTGTACTTCAGCTGGAGTACACCACTCACACAGGTTGCAGTGGCTGACAGTACAGTTGTTGCCAATCGTATCATTACCTTGACAAATAGCCTGCAAGGCACCAATCCAGCCAACTTGATAGTAACTCGCAATGGAACAAGACTGCGACCAGCTGAAGGCATTGAGTGGATTGGTGATGACACTTCGGTTAGTTTTGGATTGCCTCAGCGCGGAGCCTATAGCCAAAGCCTTATCAATGCCCCAACTGATATTCAAGTCTGGCTTGACAACATACTACAGGTGCAAAGTGTGGGCGCAGTCACTGGAGATTACAGTGTGACACCATGGACTGGCAGCAACACCCCGGGACGCCAGGTGGTGTTTGTTCAACCACCACCATCTGGTTCGCGCATCTTGATTTCTGTTGACACCTTGGCAGATTACAACCTGGCTGGCAATCTATTAGAGATTATTCCACAGCCAAATCTAGGCGATGTGTACGCAATCACCACCTGGAACGACACTGCACAACAAAACATTTTGACCTTGGTATTCCAGGGCCCAGTAACTGTTGGTGGCATAGTTGATGAACCCTTTGACTCAACACCGTATGACCTGGCAGATGCAGATCTTTCAACACTTGATTTGCCTGGTTCATACGATTACTCAATTGGTACAGTGATCCCCAGCAATGATTTTTGGTTGCAACGTGCTGGCATCACAGCCAGTCGCTTGTGGGTAACACTTGACGGTGTGCGCTTGTTTGAAGGTGAGGATTTCACAGTTGATGGCGAATATCTAATACTTGCATCGGGCCCAATTGGATCTGCTCAAGTGCTTGCAGTAACCGAGTTTACCAACAGTGTGGTTCCTGATGCCATTGGATTCCGTGTGTTCCAAGACATGCGCGGAGTACAAGCAGTGTTTAGAATCACTGCTGCTACCACAACTGTGTTGACTCAGGATCTTGCAGCCACCGCAGATATTATCTACGTAGATAATGCCGCGGCCTTGAGTGAACCTAATTTGTCCAATGGGGTGTTTGGGGTGATCACCATTGATGGCGAGCGTATCATGTATCGACATCGAGAGCTTGATAACAATACTGTGAGCGGATTGTTGCGTGGCACAGCAGGCACAGCCGCAGCAGAGCACACTTCTGGTGCATCGGTGTATGACATGAGTCGTGGCAATTTGTTGCCTGAACAGTATCAAGATTATGTTGTGAGCAACAGCGCCAATGACCTTGGCACCGAGGCGCCGGGCATTGTTGAAGGTTACACTTATACCATCACCAGCTTGGGCACCACTGATTTTACCACTATTGGGGCACTGACCAACACTGTGGGCACTACATTTGTGGCCACCAGTGCAGGAACTGGCACAGGGCGGGCAATCATTGCTGGGCAAACTGCTACCAAATTCATTGCTCCAAGTATAAATCCTGCCTCGTTTACCGACAGTGCAATTGAAACCAACAGCATTGAAGTGTATGTTGGCGGAGTAAGACAGTATGCAGTCAGTGACACTGCGGCAAAATCTCAATATCGATATTTTGTTACTGATTGGGATCCAGCTGCAATTGAATTTGTAGTAGATGATTCAGTTTACCCACCACTGGTTGCGCCAGCTGACGGCAGTGAAGTGTTGATTTTGGTGCGCCAGGGATCTTGGTGGTACAACGTTGCAACCGAAGCTGAACGCAATCAAGCTCTGCAAGAATCACAGTCTCCGCAGGCAAGGTTTTTTAGAGGTCAATAAACAAGGTAAATAAAACACCATGTCAAACAGCAATTCTAAAACTCAACCACCTGCACAGCCGCCCCAGCAGGCACGAAAGCCCAACGAAACAGGCACAATTTCGGTGCAGGCGCACATGCGCATTTATGATCCAAAAACACAGAAAACATTTGTGGAGGGACGAGCATGATTACTCCAGGACTGTGTAAAATTCAAGGATTTGTCAAGATTCACGATCCTGTGAGTGGTGACATCTTCTATGATGATCACAATGCTATTCACTACGAAAACATTTCAATTGCCATGGCGCAGACCTTGAGCAATCGGGACCTGGGATACATATATCAAATGGCGTTTGGCAACGGTGGAAGTTCGGTAGATCCCACTGGAGTGATCACCTATTTGCCCCCTAATACCACAGGCCAAAATGCTGATTTGTACAATCAAACCTATGCCAAGGTGGTTGATGACAATTCAGCAGCTGACACTGACCCAGCCAACAACAAAATGACAGTGCTGCACACCGCAGGCAACTTTTATACAGATATTCTTGTCACTTGTTTGTTGGATTACGGTGAACCACCGGAACAACAGGCGTTTGACAATTCGACCCAGTACAACGGTGAATATGTGTTTGATGAACTGGGCCTCAAGGTCTGGAACGGCGCAGCCGACAATTTGAGACTGATCACTCATGTGATTTTTCACCCTGTGCAAAAGAGCTTGAATCGACAGATTCAAATTGATTACACACTACGTATACAAACGTTGAGCAATATCAACGCTGTATAAATACGAGTTATATAGGAATAGGCAACTAACATGGCATATACAATTAACCTTACTGACGGTACCATTTTTGCTACCGTTGCTGACGGTACCGTTAATACATCAAGCAGCATGACGCTGGTGGGCAAGAACTACGCTGGCTACGGTGAATTTTTAGACGAAAACTTTATTCACTTGCTGGAAAATGGGTCAAACACCACGGCACCTCCCAGTCCACTGACTGGACAGTTGTGGTGGGACAAAACCAACACCCTGCTCAAGGTCTACAATGGTACCACATTCAAGACCATTAGTGCTGCCACTGCCAGCGCCACACAGCCAGCGTCAAACGTGACTGGTGACTTGTGGTATGACACTGTGAATCAGCAGGTCAAGGTCTACACTGGTACTGGATTTATTGTGGTTGGTCCTGCATTCAGCAGCTCACAAGGAACATCCGGTGCTATTCCTGAAACCATTAATGATTCTGGCGCCACACCACACTTTGTGACCACACTGTATGTCAACAACAGTCGAGTGGCCATTGTCAGCAAGGATGCCAGCTTTACTCCAGCAGCGCCAATAAACACCACATTTCCCACAATTTACAATGGTATCACATTGTGGAATTCTGGATCACCTGTGTTTGGTGGATCAGCAACCAACTCACAGACATTGGACAGTTTGGCCAGCACAGATTTCATGCGAGCCACTGCCAACACATCCACAACTGGCACAGTCAAAGTTCTAAATAATACTGGTTTATATGTTGGTGCAGCCAACGTGTTCAATGTCAACACCACTGCAACAGATGCCAATATCAAGAGTGATATTTCTAGTGGTAACTTAAACATTCAAGCCAACGTGGGCGGCACAACTTATCTTGTTGCTCGGGCCCTGGGCGGCAATGGTACCTTTGCCATTGCCAACAGTGCCACAGTGGGCAATGCACTCACAGTGACTGGCACAGTCTCTGGCGGCAACTTAGACACTGGTGGCAACGTCAGCGCCACAGGCAACGTCACAGGTGGCAACATCAAGACATCATCTGTTTTAATTGGTGCCAGCACAGTCAGTGCCACAGGCAACATCACTGGTGGTAATGTTTTGACCGGCGGTATTGTTAGCACTACAGGAAATATTTCCAGTGCAGCCAATATTTCTGGCACATACTTCCTGGGCAACGGTAGTCAGCTCAGTGGCCTAAGTGCAGCAGTCAGCGTGACCAAGATTGTCAATGGTACCAGTGAAGCCAACATTGGCGCATCTGGCGGCAACCTAAGCATCACCGTTGGCGCTGTTGCCAACGTTGTGGTGGTTGATACCACCACAGTGTACGCCAACGTGGTCAGTGTGAGAAGCATTGCCAAAACTGGCACCAATGCCGTAGGCAACATTGGTAGCTCAAGCAACTATTTTGAACGTGTGTTTGCCACTGCCACCACAGCCTTGTATGCTGACGTTGCAGAACGTTTTGCAGCAGACGAAGTCATGGAGCCAGGCACAGTGGTTGAACTGGGTGGCCGAGCAGAAATTACTCGTGCTCAGCACGATCTAAGCAATAATGTGTTTGGTGTTATTTCCACCAGACCTGCGTTTACCATGAACGGTGGTGCCGGTGAGGATGACACTCACCCAGCAGTGGCCATGACAGGACGTGTGCCAGTCAAAGTGGTTGGCGCTGTGCGCAAAGGCGACCGACTGGTCAGTGCAGGCAACGGCATTGCTCGAGCAGCAACTTCAACTGAGATCACAGCATTCAACGTGATTGGGCGCAGCTTGGTTGACAAAACCACAACTGACGAAGGTACAATTGAAGCAATTGTGACAATCAAGAACTAATAGGAACTAGGCAATGACTTACTCAAGCGGTGGATTGATCCAGGCCACAGACTACAACGGTTTTGTTAGTACAACCGCAAGCGCCAACGTCAACGATGTTTGGAGCACAGGATCCAGTGACAAAGGGTGGGGTCAAACAGCGTTAAGCACAGTGTCAGCGGCAGGCACCGTGACAGCAACA
>Ga0247843_1008956_pt1 | contig 11383 bp, 10 predicted proteins | sample LaCruzMarch2017__FD_192420 | JGI IMG/M metagenome (GOLD analysis project Ga0247843, IMG submission 192420) | Freshwater microbial communities from meromictic Lake La Cruz, Castile-La Mancha, Spain - LaCruzMarch2017_8m | ecosystem: Environmental > Aquatic > Freshwater > Lake | place: Spain...
AAAACTGTTTGCTTTGCTGACGATTTCGTTTTGTTGGGTGCATAAGACAGGTGAGTGGAAGCATGAACAAAAAACTATTGAGATTTAAAAACACGGGCGAAAAGTGGTGAGTTATTTTCGGTATGGGCTTGATGTACTACGTGATATTGCTTTGAATGGTGTGCAGCAGATGGATGATTTTTTAAATCATATAGTTGGATTTTTAGGCATTAATGCCTTGAGTGGAGCTGGAATATAATTTTTGTCCCGTACGAAGATAAATAATAGTCTGAATAGTTAGTACCCCCCCCTCTGCAGTAACCGTAACCTCGGTTGCTTGCATACCAGGATTAAAATGAGAAGTCGCATGTTCCCCTGGAGATATTGACAAACGTCCCGGATGACGTAGGCCAGCACAGGCACTGCTAATTGTGGTTCCAGAATGTGGGCCTGTTAGAATTACCACGATATATTAGTTGCAATCACATTATTGGTCTTTTGAATGAATATCTGTCTTGACTTGCTCGTTAGTGAAGAGTTTTACTTGGCATTGATGATTGAAAGCCCAAAGATGAAAACATTCGATGTAAATTGGGCGTTCATAATTAAATATCCTGTTGTTGCAAAACTCAATAAAGGAATAAAGGCAGCCGTCCTTTCATCAAATTCTATTAATACTATCTTAAAATACCTCGAGTAGAGGATTGTATAGCTTCAATGAAAGGAATTACATCAGGATATTGCTGCTGAATGCTTTCAAGCTCTGCTAGAGCTTGCTGGGTGGTTAACCCCTTTCTGAATATAGTTTTATAAGCACGACGCAATACATCAATACTGGCAGAAGTAAATCCAGCACGTTTGAGACCGACCGTATTAATACCACAGGTGGTTGCATCGTATCCAGATATCATCAAATATGGAAGAATGTCCTTGCCAACATAAGTGCAACGACCAATGAAACAATAAGCACCAATATGGCAGAACTGATGTATAGCAGAATAAGCACCAACTGTAGCATTATGCTCGACATGTACGTGACCCGAGAGTGCGCAGTAACTAACCATGGTTACGTCATGCTCAATATGACAGTCATGTCCAATATGTGCGTAAGCCATCATGAAGTTATTATCACCAATCACCGTTTTGCCGTGACCTTTCAAGGTGCCTCGACTAATGGTGCAAAACTCCCTAATTACATTGTTGTCCCCGATTTCAAGAGTAGTGGGTTCGTTGTTATAGGTTTTATCTTGAGGTGCACCACCCAAAGAGGCAAATTGATAAATTTTATTATGTTTACCAATCTTTGTTGGACCTTGGATTACCACATGAGGCCCAATCCAGGTGCCCTCTCCAATTTCGACATCTGCTTCGATAATGGTCCCTGCTCCAATACTAACATTGTCTGCAATCTTGACGGATGGATGAATTACTGCGTGTTCACTTATCACTTCTTAATTTCCTTAACAGCACTTAATATTTCTGCACTACAGGCAAGCTTATCACCAACGTGAATCTTACCTTCCATTCTCCAAAAAACTTTTCTTTTCACTGTGCATTTAAGATCAATACTCAACTGGTCACCTGGCACCACAATATGTTTAAATTTAACTTTATCTATGCCGGCAAAATAATACATATAATCACGACCAGATTCGTCTTCACGACTTGAGATGCTATGGAGAATACCACCAGCCTGAGCAAGCGCTTCAAGCATCAAGACACCTGGCATAATTGGGTTTCCGGGGAAGTGGCCTTGGAAAAACTGCTCATTAAAAGTCACGTTTTTAATGGCTTGTATATAATCAAAAGCAGAATAATCCAGCACCTTGTCAATCAATAAAAAAGGATATCGATGAGGAATTAACTTTAAAATGTCTTCTATGACAAGCTCTTTCAAAATAGACCTCTCTATTGATCTTTTGAAGATTAATGAATCTCAGTAATTACCTGTTTTGTTACATCCAAAGCCTCTGCTACATAAGGCGCGGCATCTTTTTGAAGAATTAAGCTATATTTTTCTTTCTTGGCAACTGAAGATATTGCGGCACGAACTCGGGTATAAAAGTCTTCCATAGCTTCGTTGTGAGCAGTACTTAATTCTTGTTGATACTGCTGACCATCTCTTTCAAATTTTTGTTGCATTCCTACAATATCACGCTCTTTTTCTTTACGCGCAGCAGCGTTCATAACGACAGAATCACGTTTAAAGGCATCCATTTTAGCTCGCAAATCTTTTTCTGCAGCGATTAAACCATCTCGCCGAGCACGAAACTTCTGTTCTAGTTTTGTTTGTATGGCCTGAGTTTGGGGTGATGTCTGAATAATCTTTTGCAAATCAACCACTCCGATCTTCATTGCATCGGCCCAGGAGATTACTGAAAAGCCAGCCAAGCTCAGTATAATTAAACCCATCAATGTTTTTTTCATTTCTCAAATCCTCAAATGTTCTCTTAATTTAGATCAAGTTTAAATTTTGTAAGCGATTATGCTAGCATAATAATTAATAATGTCGAGCATGTTTTTATAATCCTCTCAACAATACTATATGTAAGCATTCCGTTAAATTGGAGTATATTATGATTACCATGGCCTGACAAGCGATTGGCAGGCGTTAAAAAGATGACGAAGCTGTAAATTGTAGTATTTGGGTTTGGTCTAGTGGCTGCTTGTTTAAAGGGAAGCCCGCACTAAATGTTAAGGGTCCAAACGGAGACCGCCAATCTACTGCAATACCTGCTGAATAGCGAATGGGGCCTGACGGAGTACCTTGCATCCCTGGAGGTAGCCCATTGGAAAACACATTACCAAAATCAAAAAACCCAGAGGTTCTAAACGTTTCTCGACTTAAAGGGTATGGGAGCACAATACCTAAATTTCCGGTCACTAATAAGTTTGCGCCAAGGCCATGGCCCTGCGAGTCATGAGGCCCTAAAGAATAAGTATCATAACCTCTTACCATGCCGGGTTGTGAAATCCCCCCTGCATAGAAGTTTTCATAAAATGGCAGGCCGTTCCCATTAAATTGATTGCCATAACCGACATTTCCTGACAGATATAAAAGGAAATTTTTAGGCAGTGGATAAAAGGCCTTAATTAAATAACTTCCCTTATAATAGGTTAAAGATGATGTCGTTAGTGGTAAGTCAGCAGCAAAGGCAAGCTGTTGATTGGTGCCATGCACTGGAAATGGCATTTGATCATAGGTGTTGCGACTCCAACCTGATGTTAATCTTATCTCATTAAAAGTTGAGCCATACGTCCTCACAAATTCTTGTGTTTGGGTTACGTAACCTACAGCAAGAATATCTAAACCTTGATACCCATAACCCAATTGATAACTACTTTTACTATCAATTAAAAAATTATAGTTCACATCGCCACCGAAGCGATCTGAATTGTAATTGGTGACATCAAGGTGTTTAGGATCAACTTTTTGGAAATAGGCACTAACGCCTCTGCCAATTACATTCTTATAATAAAATGGGTTGTAGTAATTGACCGAGTAATTTTGTCCCCAATAGCTCGCATTAAAAGAAAAGCCTACTGAACGGCCTGTTCCCATAAAGTTATATTGATTTAATGAGGCATTGACCTGCGGGCCGGTGGTGCCATAACCAATCGATGCACTAGCCTCTGCCGATGGCGCTTCCTCAACAGACACATCCAAATCAACTTCATTATTTGTTCCTGGCACAGGAGTAGTTTTGATATTTACATCTTTGATGTAAGTCAACAAGCGAAGATGCCGTTCAGTTTCTTTAATATTGTGCAATGAAATTAATGCCGACTCATCTTGCTTAATAAAATTTCGCAAAACATAGTCTGCGGTTTTTGTATTCCCTGTAAAGTTAATTCTTCTGACATACACATGACGACCTGGATCGATAATAAATTCAATACATACGGTTTTATTTTTTTCATCAATCACTGGGTTAGCATTAATGACAGGGAAGCCATAACCAATGTCCCCTAAAAGATTGCTAATATTAGTAATCGATTCACTAATTTTCTTTCTGGAAAATATTTCACCTTCAGAAATATCAATTTGATGGGCAATTTCCTCGTGAGATACTTTGGTATTACCTATAATTGTATATTTAGATACGTGATACTGCGGTCCCTCGTAAATGTTGATATTAATAAACACATCTTTTTTATCTGGAGATAATAATACTTGTGAGGATAAAACCTTAAATTTCATATAGCCCCGATCCAAATAAAAGGATCGCAAGGCTTCTAAGGACGCATCGAGGGTTGCTTTAGAATATTGATCTTTTTTAGTGAAATAACCCAAGATGCTTGAGCTTGCTAGGGGCATTTCGCCAATTAACTCATCTTGAGTAAATGCATGATTTCCAGAGACCTTGATGGCAGAAATTCGTGAAACGCGTCCTTCAGAAATATCGATGACAATCGAGACTCTATTTTCAGTCAGTGGCTTCACATGGGTGCGAATACGCGCATTATATTTTCCACGTGCGTTATATCCCTGCTTTAATTGCTTGGTAATAAATTCGAGTGATGAGCGCTGGAATACCCTGCCTTTGATTAATCCATATTCTTTTAATAACTCTTTTAATTTATCAGAGGGAATGGCTTGGTTCCCTTCAACACTAATTTCCCCAATTGTGGCCCGTTCTACTACAGATATAATTAAGGTGTTTTTTTCTTTTTCTAGCGTCACCGATTGAAAAAACCCCGTATCATATAAGGCTTTAATAATTTCTGCGGTAGATTGCGAACTCACCTCTTCGCCAATCTCCACTGGCAAGTAATTTAATACTGTACCGACTGCAACACGTTTTAAACCGACAACTTTAATATCTGCCACAATAAAGCTGGATTGTGCCGCCCAGGTGTTAAGGGTAAATAATAAGCTTAAAAAAACAACAGACAGGAGATTTAAGCGTAAAAACAGCTTTTTCATAATAATATTAAACCCATATAGTTTTCACGAATCACAAATAAATTAAATTGCGTATGCGGCACACCGTTTTATCGAAAGATGGGGGGTATGTCAACTTTAATTCAAGATTATTTTTTAAAAAGCCCAATCATTAAACAAACCCAGAAAAAATAACCCACCTAGAAAAGCAAAGCTCCAAATCATTAGACTATTTTGTCTTTGTTGCGTCCAAAAATGAGGGAATATTTTTTTCAGTAGTACCATCACGCATTGTCCACCATCTAATACGGGAATAGGTAATAAGTTAATCACTGCCAGTCCAATATTTAACCAGATTACAAACAATAAATAGGCTCTAAAGCCAACAGTCCAAGCATCTTGCGCGGCCCTGGCTATGCCAATGGGCCCAGAGATATCTGCGAATTGATTTTTTATATTCAACCAAGCGTTCAGCTGTATTCCCAAGAATGTTTTGATACTGTGAAAGGCATTATCTATCGCTTTGATCCACGTTGCTTGCGCATAATAAAACCATTGCGGATAATTTTCATAACCAAGGGAGCTAATCCCCAGATGTCCAATACGTTGGTGATGTTCTATTATTGAGCCTACCTGCGCCTTAAGGATAATGACTTGATGTTTTCGCCATACTTTTATCGTCAATTTTGCATCAGGAGATCTGCGAACCTGTTCTACGAATGCTGTCATATCATGAATGATATATTCATTAATAGCTAAAATCTTATCTCCGATTTTTAACCCAGACTTTTCTGCCATCGAGCCTGATTCAATAGATCCAATAATGGCCGGCACCTTTGGCTCCCAGGGCTTAAAGCCCATGGTGGAAAAAAATTTATCAGATTGCTTTAGACCTGGAGTAACCTTGATCCTTTGTTGGTATCTTTTATGATCAAAGAGATCTTCAACTTCAATGAACATCTGATCCTGCTTTGTTTGCAATTCATTTTGAATATCCACCCAGGAATGAACAGGAATATTATCCAGAGCCAATATTTTTTGACCTGACTTCAATCCTAAGGATTGCGCATAAGAAGGCGATTGCATCTCTCCAATAATAGGCAGAGGGGTATAAGCACCTATTTTAAATAAAACAATCAATGAGAAAAATGCCAGCAACAAATTGGCAGCCGGTCCGGCCAATAAGATTAAGATTTGCTCCAAGGCACTAAGATCAGGAAGAAGTCTCTGCCCTGGATGCGCATCTGCTTTTTCTGCAAACTTAACATACCCTCCAAGTAAAATGGGAGAAATACGAAATTCTGTATGTTTTTTATAGCTATATACACGCCATATAGAAGGTCCAAAACCAACTGAAAAAGTTTCAACCGCTACATTTAAAAGTCTTGCCACACCAAAATGACCCAACTCATGAATAATGACTAGAAAACACAGGGTAAAGATAAATATAATAAGACTCATCAAGAACTCAGCATCGATTTAAGAAGATATGAGAACATAAATAAAAGACTGGCGCGGCCGCTAATAAACTGTCCAATCTATCTAAAATACCACCATGACCAGGAATAAGATGACCTGTGTCTTTTAATTGACACTTTCTCTTCAACAAACTCATCCATAAATCTCCAATCACTGAAATCAATGCCGTGATAAACACGATACCAAGCCACTGAAGAACCGACAATGGATGCATCAATATTGTTTCTAACCCTCCTACCAGTAAAGCCACTCCTATGCCGCCAAATAAACCCTCCCATGATTTCCCAGGGCTAACATTAGGAATCATCTTATGTTGCCCCCAACGTTTGCCGACCAAATAGGCTCCAATATCTGCAGCCCATACAATCATCAATATCGCAACTAATTCATGTTTTCCATAGGCATCGGATTGTAAATTTATCACAATAGCAGCAAAAACCCCCAATAAGATCCAAGCAGTCATCGCAATAAATCCACTATTCCCCCAGAGCTCTTGATGTTTTGGGAAACTCAACACTGCAAATACTGCAAAAAGCCAAAATAGAATATCGATATACAAAAAATATGGCCAAAACTTAAAAACCAATAATGTACCAATAAATAAGATAAGAAATTTCAAATAGGGATTTTTAATCTCAGGCATTGTCACAAATTGTTGCCATTCCCAAATCATCAATCCCACTAAAAAGAGAACTATTCCGGAAAAATATGTGGAAGGGAGGGCATAAATACCTATCAATACTAAGGGTATTAAAATAAGAGTCATGATTAAACGTTGCATAAACATACTATTCATCCTGCAATTGTTGTGAAGTTTTTCCATACCGACGTTCCCTGGCGTGAAAGAATGCTAATGCTTTTTCAAAACATTCAGCATCAAAGTCAGGCCAAAAAATTTCCGTGAAATATAACTCAGTATAAGCAAGTTGCCATAAAAAGAAATTGCTAATGCGTTGCTCACCACTGGTACGTATAAATAAATCAGGATTAGGTATATCATGGGTACTTAAAAACGATGAAAATAATTGTTCATCTAATTCATGAGAGGTAATACCACTTTCCAGGATTTTTTCAATCGCCGTTAAAATATCCTTTTTTCCTGAGTAATTTAAAGCAATATTTAATACTAATTGATGATTGTGCGACGTTTTAGCCTCGGCGTCATTCATTTTTTGAATTAAAATGTCGGACAAACCCTTTCGTTCACCTAAAAACCTTAATTGAACGCCATGCTCAATAAGATTTGGCAATTCTATACTAAGAGAATCCAAAAAAAGTCCCATCAAAAAATGAACTTCTTCCTCTGGTCTGGCCCAGTTTTCTTGACTAAATGTAAATAAACTTAATATTGGTATTTGATGCTGCAAACAACATTGAATCATATTCCTAACAACCTGAACGCCCTGGCGATGTCCCTCAATTCTTGGCAACCCACGCAGGGAAGCCCACCGACCATTTCCATCCATCACAATCGCAATATGCTTTGGGTTTTTTTGTTTCAAAGCCTTCTTCCGTTTTCTCAAATAGTTTATAGTGTACCTTTTTTGAAACTAAAATTTAAGGGCTTGACGCAATGGAGACAGTAAAACCTTTGCTACTTATAATATTAGATGGTTGGGGTACAACAGCTGATTCTAAATTCAATGCCATTACACAAGCAAAAACGCCTCAATGGGATGATTGGCTGAACCAATATCCACACTGTCTATTAGATGCCTGTGGGGAAGCGGTAGGCTTGCCAAAAAATCAAATTGGCAACTCCGAGGTAGGCCATATGCATATTGGGGCAGGCAGAACTATTTGGCAAGACTTTAGCCAAATTAACCAGGATATTTCAAATAATACTTTTTTAGAGCACCCTGTTCTCCAAAACCTATGCCAAGATACCTTAGAAAGAGATGTAACACTCCATGTTATGGGCCTTCTCTCTTCTGGCGGGATTCATTCCCATGAACAGCATCTATATGAATTTTTAAAACTTGCAGCAAGTCACGGAGCTCCAAAAATTGTTATTCATTTGTTTTTAGATGGTAGGGATTCTCCTCCTCATGCCGCCAAGCAAAGTATTCGACAATTGGAAAAAATTCTCAAAGCCTACCCCTTCGCTAAGATTGGCTCCTTATGTGGCCGCTTTTACGCCATGGACAGAGATCATCGCTGGGAAAGAGTTCAAGAGGCTTATGATTTATTAACCATTGGAAATAAACCCAAGTTCCCATCAGCTGATGCCGCTATGGATAACTATCCTGACATAAAATCCGATGAATTCATGCCCGCTTGTGTCATTGGCTCCGAAGCCAGTATAATTGAAGATCGTGATAATATTTTTTTCTATAATTTTCGCTCTGACCGAGCAATACAACTGGCCGAGTGCTTTGTTAACCAGGATTTCGAGGGTTTTAAAAGAACCTCCCAGCCTAGCGTGAATCATTTTGTGACGATGACCCAGTATAGCCAACACCTAAATACAACTAGTGTATATCCGCCGCGCACGATACCTAACACCTTGGGTGAGATTGTTGAACAACATCATTACCCACAATTGCGCATTGCAGAAACAGAAAAGTTTCCGCATGTCACTTATTTTTTAAATGGTGGTAAAGAAGAGCCATTTGCCAGTGAATCTCGTGTACTCATTCCTTCCGCAAAAGTAAAAACCTATGATTTAATGCCCCAGATGCGAGCCCAAGAAATAACAAAAGCAATTATAGAAGGACTGCAATCCCAGCAATACCCACTGATTATTGCTAATTTTGCAAATGCAGATATGGTGGGGCATTGTGGTGAATTGACGGCCGCCATAGAAGCGATAGAAGCCCTTGATCATTGCTTTCAGGAGATAGATGCTGGACTCAAAAAATATGATGGGCAAGCAATAATTACAGCAGATCATGGAAATGCTGAAGTTATGTTTGATGAAATAACGCAACAACAGCATACAGCCCATACTTTATCAAAAGTTCCTTTTTTATTTATAGGAAAAAATTGTCAATTGAGTAAAAATCATGGTAGTTTAATTGATATTGCACCAACTGTTCTTGAATTAATGCATATCATGAAACCTCTAGAAATGACTGGAGAAAGTTTAATTACCAAGAAAAAAGAATGACACAAATATCTTATTTTCAGCACTACACACGCCAAACTTTGTTACTGACTTTTTTGTTTGCCCTGTCGTTCAGAGGTGAAACTGCCAGTTCTCAATTAAATCAAACTCAAAAACATTTAGCTAAAATTTCAAATCAAATTTCACATATTAAAACTACGATTTCTGATGATATTAAACATCATCAAGAAATTAAAAACAAAATGACCATCACTGCAACCGCATTAGCGAAAACTCTACAAGATAAGTTGGCGCTTCAAAAAAAAATAATGCATCTCAATGCAATAATTCAATCACTAAAAGGCAGTATTCATAACAATCAAGTGCAAATCAACTCCTCTCAAAATGAAATTTATCAACACCTGAAATTGCAATTGATGCTCAGTCAAGAACCATACTGGCAAATTATATTCGGTGCTGAAAATCCATTTGATTATTATCAACGACTCGAGCTTTATCAGTACCTTAATGAGTCGGAACAACTCCAGTTTAAAACGTTAAATGAACTCAAGCATGAATTGCAACAGCAACAAGGATTACTGCAGCAAAATATAGGAAATCTCAGTCACTTACAAAACAAACTTTCTGCAAAAGAAAGAATATATGTACAAGAAAAAAAAGTGCATCAGCAGCATCTTGACCTGATGAATAAAAAAATTAATCAACATACTGCTGAACTCCACTTGTTTGAAAAAAACCAACAAAACATTAAAAAACTCATGCAAACGCTATTAAAAGAAAATACCTTACAATCTCGACGCCCCTTTACAGTAATGAAACATCAGCTAAGTCTTCCTATCAATCAGACCGAAACAAGATCGCAAAACATTCAAAATGGCATCATGTTTGTTGCCCCGGAAAATACGAATGTACATGCCGTCTCTCCAGGTAAAGTTGTATTTGCTGATTGGTTAAATGGCTATGGATACTTAATTATTTTAGATCATGGATGGGGGTTTATGACTTTATATGGCAATAATCATGCGCTTTTAAAACATCGTGGACAATATGTTAATGCTGGGGAGGTGGTTTCGACCGTTGGAAAAAGTGGAGCTTTCCATCAAACTGGTTTATATTTTGAACTTAGGCAACGCGCAAAAGTAATTGCGGCAAGAACTTGGTTTAAACAAAAACCAGTTTAATTTATCATAATTTTAATTTTAAGACTATGATCCGATATAGAATATCATCTCAAGATATAGAGATGCAGCTGCACTGAAAAGGAGAATTTTATGCACTTGCGTTATAAAAAATTAGCGAGCATTGCTCTACTCAATATTGGTTTCAATATGGGTGCATATGCCATACCTCAGATTGATAATAACCAAAATACAACAAACGCCCTTATCACTCAGAATAATGAAGAGGCCACTCCCAATAACCAGGTTTCAATGCAAGAGATCCAACGCTTTTCAAATGCTCTAAATTTGATTAAACGCTATTACGTCACTCCAACTGATGACAAAGAGCTTTTTGACAATGCCATTCGAGGAATGTTGAATGGCTTAGATCCCCACTCGGCCTATCTAGATGAAAAAGATTTTCGTGATTTGCAAATATCAACCAATGGTGAGTTCGGGGGACTGGGCATTGAAGTGACCATGGAACATGGCGCTATTAAAGTGATTACCGCCTTAGTTGACACGCCAGCCTTCAAAGCAGGCATTAAACCTGGTGACTTTATTATTAAAATAGATGAAACTGCAGTGCAAGGCCTGGAGCTCAAAGATGCTGTCAATCTAATGAGGGGAAAACCTGGGAGTGTAATTGCCCTCACCATTATTCGTATGGGAGCCCAAAAACCCTTGACCTTTAAATTACAAAGAGAAATTATAGAAGTTAAAAGTGTTAAAAGTGAGCTCCTAGACAAACAATATGGTTATGTTCGCCTTACGCAGTTCCAAGCCACCACCGATAAGGATATGGAAGCTGCT
>Ga0247843_1008958_pt1 | contig 11376 bp, 12 predicted proteins | sample LaCruzMarch2017__FD_192420 | JGI IMG/M metagenome (GOLD analysis project Ga0247843, IMG submission 192420) | Freshwater microbial communities from meromictic Lake La Cruz, Castile-La Mancha, Spain - LaCruzMarch2017_8m | ecosystem: Environmental > Aquatic > Freshwater > Lake | place: Spain...
CATCCCGCCGGTCGGCTGCCCAGGCAGCGACGAATGGGTGCTGCTTCATGAGGCACCGCGTTGGCTGGAGCTGAGCTTCCGGCTGGGGCCGGTGCCGGCGCTGCCGCTGGAGCTGTTCTGGATGCCGGCGCCGAGCCGCTGGAACGATCCGCTCGGCTCAGCTCCGATCGAGCTGGCGGTGAACCCGCTGGGGCTGCCGGCCCAGGACTTCCAGGTGGATTGGGGCGATGGCTCCAGCGAAACCGTGCCCTGGACGCCCTACCGGCCCGATGTGCCCAAGGTGCGGCACGTCTACGGGCAGCGGCTGGACCTGACCGTCACGGTGACGATGGGGATGAACATCGCCACGTTGCCGGTGGCGCTGCTGGGTTGCCCCCTGCCGCCCAACATGATCCCAAGCTCCCCATCTGGCGGAGCCGGTGGCACGGGCAGCCTGGCCGGTGTCGAGCCGCTGGTGCCGAGCGACGGCCTCGATGGGCTGGCCTACAACGGCAGTCGCGCCGAAGTGTGGCGGCTGCGCCTGCATCCCCAAGGCGGGTTGGCGCTGCTGCCTTCCCCGGTGGATGGCAAACCGTCGCTGGTGGTGATGAGCGGCTCCGGTGCAGCCAGCCGCGGAACCCGCTGGTATGCGGGCGATGGACCACCGCCGAGCGAGGGGCTGAACCCGCCGCCGGCACCGGGGGATCTTTACCTCAACCGGACGAACGGCCAGGTCTTCGAACTGATCGTCTGAGGCCAAAGCCACGCCAGTGTCTGTGGCAATAGAAGGCGTGACCTGGTGGGGGAGTGGATGACGTCTTGGGGCGCCCTCGGGTTGTCGCTGCGGGGGCCGGAAGGACCAGCTGGAGCTGCTGGACCGCCGGGCAGCCAGGGCCCAGCCGGCGCCCAGGGCCCCCAAGGCGTGCCCGGCACCGCCGGCAGCACCGGACCCGCTGGGCCCACCGGAGCGACGGGGCCAGCCGGAGCAACCGGGCCACCCGGGGCAACCGGCAGCCAGGGGCCTGCCGGCCCTGCCGGGCCGAGCGTCTGGGGTGGCATCACCGGCACCCTGAGCACGCAAGCCGACCTGCAGGAGGCGCTGAACTTCAAGCTCAACGCCTCAAGGCTGACCGTGGGACCAACGGCACCGGCCAGCCCCCAGGTCAACGACCTCTGGGTGGACACGAACTGATGGCGATCACGAGCCGCGACCAGCTGATTGCAGCCCTGACGCTCTCGCGCAATGCGCTGATCGACAAGGCGAGCCTCACCAACGCCGTGGCCGGGCGCTTCTACTCGCTCTGGCGGGCGACGGGTCAGCCGGGCCAGGGCGCCGTTCCGACCACGGCGGCGGTCTGCACCCGGGCCACGACCGGAGCATTGCCGCTCACGAACCAGACACCGCCGGCGGCGAACTACCTGGCCTGGCTGGATCTGGTGACGGCCAACAGCGCCACCAACCTCAGCGTCCATGACCGCCTCGCTCACCAGGGCGGCCTCTCGGGAACCGTTGCTTCCCCGACGGTGCAGACCACCAACCTGCCCCTCACCCTCACCGGCGTTTCAGCGGATCGGATCGGCGCGGTGGATCTCTCTGAGCTCTGCTGGTGGCTGGAGTGGTACACGGACACCGGCGCCACGGGCGTCAACGCCACGGTGAACGTGACCTATGCCGATGACACCACCGGAGATGTGGTGATCGCCCTGGCGGCCACCAGCCGCGCCTCGGGCCTCTACCCGATCCTCCCCGCTGCGGGCAAGACGGGCATCAAGGCGGTGAACAGCGTCACCCTGAGCGCCACCACCGGAACAGCTGGGGCCTTCGGGGTGACGGCCACTCGCTTTGTGACCGGCACCACGACGATGGTGGCCAACAAGAGCGAGATCCGCGACTGGGCCGGCCTCGGTCTGCCGGTGGTGCCCAATGACGCCTGCCTGGCGCTGCTGATGTTCTGCTCGACCACCACCACCGGCGCGGTGCGGGGCATGCTCAAGTTTGCGGTGGGATGAGCGATGCGTAGGCGCCAGGACCCGATCGGGCCATTCGAGGGTGGTCACGACAACTGGGACCAGGGACCGGCGGGGCGGATCGTCACCGAGGAGTTCTTTGGGACGAGGAGCGCGAGCCATGGCATGGCATTGGTCTATCTGGGCATCGATCGAGGCTTGCAGCCGCTGCCGGCCAAGGTCTGGACGGGCAGCGGCTGGATCCTGAGGCCGATTCGTTTCTGGAGTGGCAGTGCCTGGCTGCTGGCCTGAGGGGCAGGGCCTTGAGGGGCAAGACCCAGAGGGCCAAGACCCTAGGGCCTATAGCCGGTGAGCACAGCCCGGACGGGATGCTCCTCCACGACAGCCGCGATGGGTCATGGCCACTGCCAATACTTCCTCCACCTCCAGCCCCACCGCCGCATCCAGCGGCCAGGGCGCTGACAACAACTATGCCGCCACCGCTCAGGCCGGTGAGGCCACTGCTTCCGGTTCCCCGGCCACCGCCGACCCCAACGGCAACGGCGGCCAGGGCGGCACTGCTAGCGGCGGCGCCGACAGGTCCGGGGCACTGCTCAGCCCGATGGAGTTGCTCCCCCGGTGGACGACAGCCGCCTCTCCGAACCTCTGCGGGCCGAGCGCCGCAAGACCAACCAGCTCGAGAAAGAAATCCGCACCCTGCGGCAGCAGCTGAACCGCTTCTCGGAGATCAACCCCGAGGAGTACGCACGCCTGCAGGAGGCCGAACGACAGAAGCAAATCCTCGAGCAGCAGATGCAGCTGCGTGAACGGCAGATGGAGGAGGCCTCCGCCCGGAAGGTGGCTGCCGTCGCTGCCGAGCGCGATGAGGCCAAGCAGCAGGTGCTCCAGCTTCGCAAGGACCGTCCGCTGGAGCGGGCGTTCTCCCAGGCCGAGGGCCGCACCGGTGGTGACGCCCGGGGGAAGTTCTTCGACATGTTCAAGGGGCAGCTGGGCACCTGCTTCCGCCTCACCACTGGCGGTGACGGCAAGGACGTGCTCGAACCGCTCGACTCCCAGGGCAAACCCCTGCTGGGTGATGACGGCCGGCCGATGACCGCCACCGAGTTCCTCGATCAGATGCGCGTGCACCCGGTCTATGGCTTCCTGTTCCAGCAGCGGGGCCCGGCCGGCAGCAGGCCACCGGTGGACTGACGGTCTCTGGCATCGGCAGCAACGGCGAACCGATCAACCCTCAGGCGATGAGCGCCTCGGAGCTCTATCGGGCGTCTTTCGCGGTGAACGGCCGCGCGCCCTCCCGCCGGGCCTGACCGCCCGGCCCTGTGCTCAAAACCGAGGTGTCCCGTTACCCTCCGCCTTCTTTCCCTGCTTCTATCTCCACTGAAATCCATGACTGGTGTGCTCGATCGCATCGTCGGCGTGACCGCCGGCTTCCAGTCCTTCGAGGCCGACCTGCACCCGCACCTTGCCGATTCCCTGACGCGGATGACGCAGATGACGATGCAGCCATTGACGCCGCCCGCCGCGATGCGCTGGCCTCCATTGAGCGTGCTGCCACCGCCGAGCCGCTGATGGCCCAGCTACAGGCCAGTGCCGACAACGCCAACAGCAAGATCACCGCCATCGGCGCCTACATCGATCAGTTCGTACCTGCCCTCACCGAGGTACAGGTCGCTGCTGATGACGAGGCACTCGCATTCACTGAGCCTCTGAACTCAGGCGACTTCGAAAACTGAACCACCCCTCAGCCGAGCCCCCTGCCCGATCCCGAGGAACCTCCACCTCACTACGCGGTCCCCCCATCCCAGCTACGGGGGGGTAAGGGTGTCACGCGAAGTAAGGGCACGCAAGTGCGGGGCGGTGGGGCACGCCAATCACCACGCCTCACCCCATCCAACCTCAAGAACCCGGCAGGCGCGTCTTCTTTCCTGGCAGTCACCGGGTTCCGCACCCTTGCGCGCGCATGAGGCGGTCATCCCCTCGCCGCCGCCGGGTTGGGGTGGGCCAAGTCAGGGCGGGCCCAGCTTCCTCCCGCGACTGCGGTGGGCGAGACGCTCGGGGGACCGCCTGCTTTGAACTGGCAGCGCTGTTGGGCAACTGGGGTGCATGGATGCGGAGAGCAGGGGACACGGGAGCAACCGGTTCTGCTGGATGTTTATTCACACCCGACGTGGCTGTGTGATCACGCCCAGCTGTTGGTGCTCAAGCAGGAGAACCCCGGCCTTTTGCCTCAGACCATCGTGCTTACGGTGCTGATCGAGGAAGGAAAGGCCGACCTCAAGGAGCAGGAGGAGGACATCGCTGACGCGCACATGGATGTAACCCATGCAGCATTATTCCATCGTTCGAGAGGTTGTTCATCCATTTCGGGTGTCATTCTCAGATGTCCCTCCTCAACCCCCATGGCCTACGGATGTGACACCCGTCATACAACATGCACAGACAGCATTCGGCTCTCCATGTGCATACACCCTGGAAGTCCTCCAGGAATCGAGCGTGTCATGATAACCCGCACCAGCCCACACAGGAAATGGACCACTGAAGGATTTACAACATTCTGCCCCGAATGCTCTCTGCCCAACCAATGACATGCCGACTGCTAGTTCGATTCTATCGGACGTTTACTGTACCAACCTAATTTGACAAGTGTTCAACTTGCTCTGAAGTCACTCCCACATCAGGATAGAAGGTAGAGAGTCTGGGCATGCTAACCTCAACAATTGATAGCCAATTCCTGCTGCTCCTTGAAAGAAAGACGGATTGAAAACAGAAGGAGGCAACTCGGGAAACAACTGATATCCACCTTTTTCTAGAGATCTTTGAATGACTATTGCCGCGAGCTTGTTGGCTTCTTGATGCCAATCAGGCCTTGACATAACTCGACTTGTCGCCAACAATACTTCAGCCCTTCCCATGTTGCCACAGCAAAGATGATCAATGTCTTGAAGGTTGGTGGATCGAGTTGTCTCTATTGCAATCTCTATCTCAGCTAAAACATCTTCACTACCATAGAGCGACAGGCCCCCTGCTCTTCCTAGACCGATTCCAGGTGCACCATAGCACCAAGTTGACCAGAATACAGGCTCATCTGAAGAACTTGGCACCGAAGAAGCGAATGGCCAATTTCGCCTAGAAGGAGAAAAAATACTTCGTTCATATGCAATTGCTTGACATGCTGTCTCAAAGTATGAGCGGTCTTGAGTTACTTCATAAAGCTTGAATAATGAATATGCAATACCTGCAGCACCATGTGAAAAACCACTCATTGGTTTTGAGTTCCGCCCTTTCGTTCTGTCGCTGTAGCCTGCATAGGCAGTCTGGCAATACTTAAGCAAATGGTTCCCACAATAAACTGCACGCGTTAGTAAGTCCAACTCATTTGTCTGCGAATAGAGCGCCAACAGACTGAGAATTGCACCTGCAGCACCTCCAATAACGTCATAGCTATTGTCTAAAGCAACAATTTCTAGAGTCAATAACTCTGATGCTCGAAGTGCGTCATGCAATAATTCAGGGATATCCAGAAACTTACTAATTTTTGCCAAAGAATAAATTACAGAGCCAATTCCTTTTGCGCCACCTATTCCTATGTCATGTGCGAATTCTATTGCAGTTGCATTATGGGAGCCCGATAAGACTCGCCTAATGGGTAATACAGCTTGAAGCGCGAGTTCTCCAAACCGAGTATTTGGCTTGACGTATTGCATTGCCGCTAAGAATAGTGCTGTTCCCAAATATCCCTCGTAAAGTGAACTACCTAAGGGCTGAATCTGAAACCGTTCAACAGAAGGGATAAAAGTCAAGCCTATCCAAGTGGCGCTGCCATCACTTCCAGTAATGACATCATGTCCTAGTTTAAGTGCAATATCGTGAGCATACTGTACTAGTTCATCTGTGTCAAAATGATAATTCGCAATAGATCTCGCTTTATCCAAGGTAGAAGCACTCGGATTAAATTCACTTGTTCTTGCAACTTTAGAATGAAAAACGAGTTGGATAATTCTTGTTTGTACTTCAAGATCCTCGTTATTCATGCTGTTTAAGCGAGATAGCACTTGGTCGTAGCAAGAAGATTCAAAGAAGTTTCTGGCAAGTTCGCCTGTCTCTACGGCCAAGTCTTTACTATTAACTCTAGCCATGAAGTACGGGAAATCAAACTGACACAAGGATCTAATCTCAGCAGATAGCAAGATCCAGTTGTTAGTATTTTCCGTGCCATCCAGGAATGTTCTGCTGAGTATATCCAGCTCAATACTCCAGTCAAGACCATTGCGCAAAGAACTAGGCTTAATTAAGCTTTGCAACAGCTTTGCATAGACTCGAGTGGGACGAAATATAAAACGTACATGTGTCGAGCAAAAAGCGGCAAGGAGACTATTGCTCCCAAGCAAATCATCTCGGCAATAAATAAGCAGATCATAAAAGATCTTAAATCCATCCTCTAGCTCTTGCAAATAGGTGTTAGGAGAAATGGGCATTTCATTTATCATTGGAACATTTTCTTGAGGTGGTATGGTTGCAACTTCGCGAGCCTGCCGCATATTATCCGTATTGATAAACTTCCAGATCGGGACTGGCTCCCTTGTAGTCTGAGAGTAAGTATTGCCAAAAGCGCTATAGTCGTAGGCTGTAGAGTTGCCAGGTCGGAATTCCCAGAAAGGTAGAAGCCCTGTACGAAGAACAGAGTCTTGTAAGTGATTATGTGCTATTAACGCAGCTGACTTCTCTGAAATCCCCTCATTAGAGCTGACCTGATGCTGCATTACTGTTTCTAGGTCAACCAATACAGGGTATTCACCATTAGCAATTAGATTTTCACTATGACAGTCAGTAGCGCCTAGCATATATAGAAGGCAGAGCAACATACCCGCACGAAGGTAGAAGCGTCGCGCTTGATTCTCGTTGCTGCAAGACTTTTGCTCTACAAATTCAATCCATCCATAAGAGTCTCTGCTTAAAATTTTTAAGATCCTAAAGTCGATGATGTCATCATTTCTCCCTTGATTATGCTGACGCAGGTATGAATTAAAACTATCTAACAGTGAATTATAAGTTGATTCCAGCTGAAGGCATTTAGGCTTGTATACAATTCGAAAGGATGATTCAAACGTGAGGATTATTACTCCACGTCCACAATTGTGAGGATCAGAGACTCCGGTTTCCGCTCGAATCACCTTTCCCGGGTTATGCGCCGACTCAGCATTAAAAAAAGTACAAATCTCTGTCAAGTCGGACTGTAATCTCTCAAGAAACTCTCCAACTGCTTCTACCCAAAAATTCACAACTGTTGCAAGTGATCGTGCTAAAACCGGATACCTCTGAAAAAAGCTTAACAAGCTATCTGATAAAAGACCATGAGTATACGCAATATACTTAGTATTGCTAGCAGTCCCAGTTCCGTTCTCAAGAATCAAGTTCAGTAGGTTTTCTCCTGCAGTGCGATTTCTGGCAAACTCAAAATCAAGTGTTTGTGATGCAATGTTTAATAAGCGTCGGAGTAGCTCACGTTCTAAGTTTAAATATGCAGATTCGCTGAGTATTTCTAGAGGCAGATTGCCTGGAGATAAAGAGGATACATTAAGTCTAACAAGAAGCTGTTTCCTTGCAAACAATACTAAAGGTAGCAAAATATCCTCAAAAGGGAGCGGATCTCCTTCCTGAAGCGGGCTTACATCTGGCTTACACGGTAACGCTGGAAAATCAACGATAAAGTTTGTAAGCGTAACTGCCCAATCAGCCATTGAAAAGCGTTCTATGTTAATCTCTGTGCCTAATATCTCATTCACTGTTTCAAGGCTCCAGCCACTCCATTCGAGCCGCTTCCCAAATGTCTCCCAATTTCCTTGGGCTATAACTTGACACCAACGCTCTAGCTGTGGATTGATCCCCTCTAAATCATTTACACTTGTTTCAAACACTGAGTCATTCAAGATCTCATGCAGAAAAATCGCATTGCGAACAATTTCACCGATTTGTTGAGGATGCATAGGCTGTTAGAGGCATGCCTTGAACAGGGTAAATAGCAGAATGATATAAAATTAAAGCCACCCAAACACTTAATGACTCCAGCTTTAGGAGTCTTGTAAGTGTTTGGATAGCAGTTTTTTACAACGGGGAATTCTCTGCTAAAAGATATTAGCAGACGCTATTAATGCAGCAGCTAACGCCAAAACATGAAGTGAATCGTGTGTCCGCAGGACATGGAGAGTTGCTCCAAGCGACACCTTTCCCACCTGCGATAGGTTCGAGATCTGCGTCATCAAGTCCGTTGGATACTTCGGCTTGTGCTTTCTTTTGGCTCAAGAAGTTGACGACATCAGACTTGTTAAAAGAAAACTGATTAGCCGCTCCCAGCTGAACAACCTTGTCCACAAAGCTCTCAGGGCTGTCAAAGACGGTGAGTTCTTGCGCTAAGTCTTGTCGATTCTGAAGAACATCTTTGATGAAGCTCTTTACGTTCTCAATGCTCATGGCATGACTCCAGTGAGGTTTTGTTTATGTTGGAAGGCAGGAATTTGGTCTAGTGATATACGTACATGCATATGGAATGTGCTGATGCATGCACTGATCTGGGTGATTTGCACCTTTCTCTAGCCTGTTCTAGGAACCCGATTAGATCATAGGCGCTAGCAGCATGACTTATTGCAAATTATCACTGAATTTGACATTGGCGACCACTCTTAGTAACAGTGCTTTACTTGTTTGACCAGCTCGCTGCGCGCCCGGGGAGGAGTCCTATCCCTTGCGGCGGGGAAGGATCCAGATGCATGATGCCTACCTCGGTGGAGAACGCACTGCCGGCAAAGCCGGTCGGAGATCGGAGAATAAAGATTCCTATCGTGGCGGTGGTTTCGCTGAATGGGACATGCTGGCCAATTCACGCCAAGATCACGGCGGTTGCTGGCTTCAGTTCCGAGGCGATTGTTGCCTGGGCCACTCAGCACCTGGCGCCAGGCTGCGAGGTGCTCTCCGATGGGCTGGCCTGCTTCAGCTCGGTCACCAACGGTGGCTGCAGACACGAGGTCATCGTCACCGGAGTAACACATCCCAAGGACCTGCAGCAGTTCCGCTGGATCATTACTCTGCTGGAAAATCTTAAGACCAGCCTTACCGGCACCTTCAACGCCTTCTATTTCGACAAGTACGCCAGGCGCTACCTGGGCGGCTACTGCTATCGGTTCAACAGGCACTTTGCCATGGCTTACATGACCGAGCGGATCTCCAATGCGGCCTGCAGCTCCATGTCCTCCACGGAGCGCGATCTCAGGGTCGCGGAGATTTATGGGTAACTAGATACCTTAATGACATCAGACAGACTCTCCCCACACCCCACCGTAGATGTGACAGCCTCGCGATACCTACTGGGACACTATTATGATAAATGTTACAGCCTTTGGATTGGAACGCCCAGGAATGCCATGCTTTGATATTGATCTTTGCCTCGCGCTAACTGCTCCCTTTATTGACGCTACTCGGGATCATCTCATGTCAAAAGCAGCAGCATTGCTAATTCTATTGGTTTCCTGTCTGGCTCAGGCATCTAAAGCCGATGCCTATGGAACGATCCGGCGATTAGGCCAAGATGCCGAGCACGAAAAGATAACGCGACTCGCCTTGACCGGCCAAGGAATGGGCCAGAGAACCATGGATGAGCTGGCGGGAAAAAACAATACCTTCGGAGCCGTTGGCGCCCCTGACAATCCTGTTCGCGGACTGATGAGTAAACAGGAAGCACATTGTGATGGGGCAGATTATATGCCCATTGATGGATATGCGCAAACAGAAACTCAAGCACTCAAGAAGTTGGAAAGTTGCCGAGAATGGATCTTTAGGTGGCTTGATGAAGCCGTCGCTGACGCCGCCGCCCTTGTTGATGCAGATGGTAGCATCCGAGCCTCTCAGACATCAATGCTCGTCCCCTGCATTTATAACGGGACAAAGGGACGTGCCAAGTGCAATGTGCTGGAGTCTCTTGGGCTTGCTTTTCACGCCTCACAAGACTTTTACTCCCACTCGAATTGGAGTGATATACCCAGAGACAATCCCATCACACAGCTGAATCCACCTGGCTTGGCAAATACTGAGATTGCGCCTTGGATTGACCCGCGTCGCAGCCTTCCGACAACTAGTACACCGATAACAGGTTGCTACGAAGGTTTTCCAGAAGCATTTCATTGTAATGATAGCCCAGGAGGGCGAGTAAAGCATGAATTTCTTAATAAGGATTTTGGTGCCATTTCCTTGGATACTGCCTCTATAGGCCAAGGCCGTACCGAAAGAGGAAGGATGAATGATAATTTTGGCCGCTCAGTCAGACTTGCCATTGTGGACACTAGAGATAAATGGCTTTATGCTAAGCAGCGGATAGTGGCCATATACGGCAATAAGGCGAATCGGATTCTCTGCGCAATTCTACAAGATAACCCGTCTGACGCATTGTGTCCTCCCTAAAAGAGGCCTATATCTTCTCTCCTTGCATTGGCCTGAGCTCCAGAAACGGACCCAGTCTTTATAAGAGCTTCACAACCGTCCAGTCTTGAAAAGCAGACGTGATTACCCAGATCACTCCGCACAGGTCACCAGGGCCGGATGGGCTAGTACGTAAATACCATTAGCTCCATGGCGCGTAACGGCATCCAGTTCTAGAAAGGTCTCTCCCTGCTTGAGTTTCAGCAGCTTTACGGCACTGAGGAGCAAAGTGAGGCAGCTCTGGAGAAGGCGCGCTGGGCTGATGCCTTCCGATGTCCACTCTGCACTGGCCATGAACATGGGCTTGTTCACGGTCGTCGCCTCAAGCGATAGCAGTGCCGCAGCTGCAGGCATCAGGCTACGCTCACGGCCGGCACGATCATGCAGGCAACCTAGCCGCCGGTGACAACCAGGTTCCTGGCCTTCTACTTGATCGGCCAGGCCAAGACAGGGATTTCCTCGCTAGAGCTCAGCCGTCACCTCGGCGTCAATTACGACACGGCCTGGCTGCTTCACAACAAAATCTTTCGCGCGATGACCGAGCGGGAGGAGGCTTATGTGCTGCGGGAAAGATCCAGATGGATGATGCCTACCTCGGCAGAGAACCCGCTGGCAGCAAGGCGGTCGCGGATCGGAAAACAAGTTTCCGATCGTCGCGGCGCTCTCCTTGAGCGAGGCCGCTCACCCGATCTACACCAAGATCAGCCCTGTCGCGGGCTTCAGCACCAAGGCGATCAGCGGGTAGGCCAGCCGGAACCTGGCGCCCGGCAGCGCGGTTCCCACGGATGGCTTGGCATGCCTTCGGGCCGTCACCAAAGCGGAGTGCAGTCATGAGGCTGTCCTCACCAGGGCTGATTCAAAGTCTGTCCCAGGGTCTCTTGCCGGAGCTGTCAGCATGGGTTGAGGTCGGCGGAATCGCTTCCTCCCTGTGCTCGAGAGCGTTTCTGCCGCAACCGATCTCGA
>Ga0247843_1008964_pt1 | contig 11371 bp, 12 predicted proteins | sample LaCruzMarch2017__FD_192420 | JGI IMG/M metagenome (GOLD analysis project Ga0247843, IMG submission 192420) | Freshwater microbial communities from meromictic Lake La Cruz, Castile-La Mancha, Spain - LaCruzMarch2017_8m | ecosystem: Environmental > Aquatic > Freshwater > Lake | place: Spain...
CGCGCAGGTCGGGCGGGAGAAGAAGCGGAGTGTCGTGGTCGATGTTGACGAACCGGGCGGCCATGCGCGGAGCATGGCAGGGTCGGATGGATTTGTCGCTGTTCTAAGTCCGACAGGCTGCTAGCTTTCCACCAACATGGGCGACGGCGGCGAACTTCTGGTCCAGCTTCTTATCATGGCGATTTTTGGCGGCATCTCGGCCGCCATCGCTTCGTCGAAAGGCCGCAACACCGTCGGTTGGTTTTTCATAGGGTTCTTCTTCGGCTGTATCGGACTCATCATCATCCTTTGCCTGTCCAATCTCCTCGAAGACCAGGCGAGATGGGATGCCCAAGCCGTCGAGCAACGCCGCCTGCGCGAGCAACTCCGCCAAGAGCAGTTGAAGAACGAGACCTTCCGCCAGCACACCGCCGCCCGCCTCGACGTCCACGATCGGACCCTCGGCATCGACACCCGCGAGTCCGCCCCGGCGCTACCCGCCGCGCCTCACGCCAGCCCCGCTTTCATCCCCTCCGCCAGCCCGCCCACCCCGCCCGACGGACTCCCCGCACACAACTGGTTCACCAACGAAGGCGGGAGCCAGCAAGGCCCTTACACCTTCGCCCTGCTCCATAAACGGGCCCGCCAAGGCAGCCTTCAGCCCGACACCTTGGTCTGGGCCGAGGGGATGAAGGAGTGGCAGCCGGCGAAGACGATCTCCAACCTCTTTTCCTCGTGAACGGCGCGCCGCTCGCGGGGACCTATCGCCTCGACGGCATGCTCCAAGGCCCGCTGGGGCCTGACGGGCCGGCGGATAGCGATCTCATCGCTTGGACCGCTGCGACCAAGGCTGGAGGACTGCACTTTCACCTCAGCCTCGAAGGAAACAGTTTCTCGATCGTCGCGGATCCGGCGATCGGCAAGACTTCGGCCATTCCTGCGGCAGATCTGGCTGCCCATCTTGCCGGTGCCCTTGAAAACCTCATCGGACTCCTCCCCCCCGGCGAGCCGTCCGGGCGCTTTCTCCACCGTCCGCTCCGAGGAATTCCGCCCCGGCACCGCGGTGCAGACGGTTTATATGATCCGCCCCACGGGGGCCGTCGCAGCAGAGCAGCGGGTGGTCGAAACCGCCACCGCTGCCGCTCCTCCCGAGATCACCGCACGCTCCCTCCGCCGCGCGGCGCTCCCCGCCCTCCTCCTGCTGATGGCCGGCCTCCTCGCCTCGTCGTTCTTCATCGACTACCGGAAACTCTTCACCGATGCCCGCGACCAGATCGCCCCGCTCGCCAAAGAAGAAATCACCCTCGAGACCAAGGCCCTCGGCGGCTGCGTCGAAGTCGAACTCGCCGGTATCGAACCCTCTCGCGACTCCCTCGTCCTCCGGCTGAAACGCGGCCCGCGGTGGAACGAGGCCATCCAATCCACCCCGGCGGAAAGTAGCACCGGCTGGCCGGACTTCCTCGCCCGACAAGCCGTCCACCAGCGCCGCCTGCGGGTGGACTTCCTCAGCAAGGATGGCAAGCCGCTCGGCTCCGGCGAGATCAGCCTGGAGTCCCTCCACCATGGCGAAAGCGGCGAAGTTGTGGTGGGTGCTCGCCTGGCGGAACGCCTCGCCAAAGTGGTTGTCCGCCCCTGAATCGCGGCATTCCTGAATTTCCGCGGCAAACGCCGGCAATCCGCGGAGTATCCCTCTGAGCATGCAACCGGGCGACCCACAGGACCGTTTCCTCCGCCTCTTCACCGCGAACGATGCCGCGATCCGCGCTTTCGTCCGGTCGCTCGTTCCCACCCGCCAGGATGCGGAAGACGTGATGCAGGACATCGCCGTCGTCCTGTGGCGGAAATTCTCCGAACTCCCCGACGATGACTTCCGCCGCTGGGCCTTCGGCGTCGCCCGCTATGAAGTCCTCGCCTGGCGCCGCGACAAGGCCCGCGACCGCCATGTCTTCGGCGACGAGACGCTCGATCTCCTCGCCGGTGCCTCCGAGCAGGCGATGCCCGCCCACGATGCCCGCCGCGAGGCGCTCGAGCTTTGCCTTTCCAAGCTCCCCGCCCCCCAGCGCGAGCTGGTCCGCCAGGCCTACGCTCCGGACACCCGCATCGACCAGCTCGCCGCCACCCTCGGCCGCAGTGCGATGGCTGTTTACAAGACCCTCCACCGCATCCGGCTGACCCTGGTCGACTGCACCCGCCTCCAACTCGCGAAGGAGGGACTCCGATGAAATCTTCCACCCGTCTCGATTGGCTCGCCCGCTACGCCGATGGCAGCGCCAGCGCGGACATCGTCGCGCGGCTCGAAGCCGAGATCCGCCGCGACCCGGAGTTCCGTGCGCTGGTCGTGGAGTATCTCCAACTCGATGCCTCGCTGTCCGATGCCGCCAGTCACATCACCCCGGCGAACTGCGTGGCCTTCCCCGCGAGACCGCGCCACCGCTTCGCCGCCATCACCTCGCTCGCCGCCGCCGTCGCGCTTGTGGCAAGCCTTGCCGTGTGGTCCTTCCGCGGACGCGCCGAGGCTGCCGAGGTCTCAATCGAAGTGCTCGAAGCCGATTGCTTCCCCGCCCGCGCCCTCGGCCGCCAGGGACTCAACGGCAACCTCCGCCTCGACACCGGGTCGATCCGCTTCCGCCTCGACACCGGCGCGGTGGTCGAAGCCGTCGCCCCCGCCGATTTTTCGATCCCGGACCCGATGCGTCTGAATCTCCGCCGCGGCAACGTCACCGCCGAGGCCGGACAACGGGCGCATGGCTTTGTGATCGAAACCGCAAGCGCACGTGTCGTCGATCAAGGCAACCGCTTCGGCGTGGCGGTCGATGACGACGGTCTCACCGATGTCGTCGCGATCGGCGGTAAGGTCGATGTCTTCGAACCCGCCCGCGCGTCCTCCCGCCCCCTCGCCTCGCTCAGCGGCGGCGATGCCATTCGCGTCGACCGCGCCCGCAAGGCGAAGCGGCTCAAAACCGTCTCGCTCCGCAACGACTCGCTCGTCCCGTCCGGCAAGCATCGCTCCGCCCTCGTCACGGAAGTTTCCGACAATGTCGATGCGCCCGGCTTCAACCGCTGCTACGCCATCGTCCCGCGCGCCCTTCACGAAAACTCGCGGCTCCACACCGACAAGCCGTCCATCCGCTGGCAAGCCCCGGAAGGAACTACTTTCCCCGCCGCACTGCGCAACGCCGATGTCGTCCGCACCTTCTTCCACGACCGCCGCAACCTCGACCTCCGCATCAGCTTCGAGCTGAAGAAGCCCGCCACGGTCTTCATCATGCACGACGGCCGCAAGCCCGCTCCGCGCTGGCTCCTTGAGAACTTCAGCCGCACCCCGCACACCCTCGAGTCCGGCCCTTGGTTCCGCTCCAAGGACAAGTCCGAATACACCGTGAAATACCAGGTCTGGCGGCGCGATTGCCCCGCCGGCGAGGTCGCCCTCGGCCCATCCCAAGACCCCGGCACCGGCCTCCGCGGCGCGATGTATGCCATCGCCATCAAGGCCACCCGCCCTTGAAACCAGAACACTTTCCCGCCGCATTCCGCGGAGGAATCAACAGAAACCAAACATGACAACGATCCGATCCACCATTGCCGCCTTCGCCTTCGCCGCGATCATTGCCCCGTCCTTCGCCGAGGAGACCAAGGAGGCACCGGCGAAGCCGAAGCACGCCCAAGACCCCGCCAAGGCCTTCAAGAAGAAGGACGCCGACAGCGACGGATTCCTCTCCAAGGAAGAGTTCACCAAGGGTGCCAAGGACGCCGCCAAGGCCGAAACCGCCTTCGGCAAGAAGGACAAGGATGGCGACGGCAAGCTCTCCATGGAGGAGTTCGCCGCCAAGCCGAAGGGCAAGCCGAAGAAGCAGAAGTAAACCCGTGACTCCCCCCCCGACCGGTCCAACGACCGTTAGGAACACAACGCCGGAGGTTCGCGGTCACCCGACCCGAATCTCCGGCGATTGTTTTTCCCGGCACGCTCTTTCCCGTTCATCCTTTCGCCCATGAAATTCCCGACTGTCCTCGCCGTTCTCGCCGGCACCTGCCTCGCCATCCACGCGGAGGAAAAAAAGCCGAACGTCCTGCTCATCCTCACCGATGACCTCGGCTTCTCGGACCTCGGCTGCTACGGCTCGGAGATCCCGACGCCGAACCTCGACCGACTCGCTTCAAAAGGCCTGCGCTTCTCGAACTTTTACAACACCGCCAAGTGCCATTCCTCACGCGTCAGCCTGCTCACCGGCCGCTGGTGCCGCCAGGCCGGCGATGAATCGATGGCGCGCGCCGTCACCATCCCCGAGGTCCTCGCCCCGGCCGGCTACTTCACCGCCATGACCGGCAAGTGGCACCTCGCGAAAGAACCCGCCGACTATGGCTTCCAGCGCTTCTTCGGCCACCTCTCCGGCTCCACCAACTACTTCACCGGCGACAAGACCTTCCGCCTCAACGGCAAGCCGTGGCCCGTCCCGGAAAAGGGCTTCTACACCACCGTCGCCAACGTCGACCACGCCCTCCCCTTCCTCGGCGAAGCCCGCGCCGCGAAGAAGCCGTGGTTCCTCTACGTCGCCTTCAACGCGCCCCACGCCCCGCTCCAACCGCTCGAGCAGGACTACAAGAAGCACCTCGGGCGCTACACCGGCGGCTGGGACCAGCTCCACTCCGCCCGTGCGGAAAAGCAGAACGAACTGAAGCTCTTCGGCCGCGACCTCGAAGCCTCCCCGCGTCCCGATCATGTCCCCGCCTGGGATTCCCTCACCCCGGAACAGCGCGATTGGGAAGCGCGCCGGATGGCCGCCTACGCCGCGCTGATCGATCGCATCGACCAGGAAATCGGCCGCCTGTTAGAAGACCTCGCCACCCACGGCGAGTTGGACAACACCCTCGTCCTCTTCTTCTCCGACAATGGTGCCTGCCCCTACGACCGGACTACCATTGGCAAGAACAGCCCTCCCTTCGAAGCCAACACCAAGTGGTCCGACAGCACCGGCTGGGCCTGGGCCCGCAACACCCCCTTCCGCTTCTACAAGCAGAACCAGTTCGAAGGGGGTATCGCCACGACCGCCATCGCCCACTGGCCTGCCGGCATCAAGAACCCGGGCCGCATCGATGCCACTCCGGCCCATCTCGTCGATGTCCTGCCGACCCTGGCCGCCGTCGCCGGCGCGAAGATCCCCGACACCTTTCCCGGTCGCGAACCCACGCCGCTCGCCGGGGTCTCGCTCGCCCCGGTCTTCCGCGGTGAAAAGCTCGCCGAGCGCCCCCCGCTCCACTTTCTCTTCAGCTCGGACCGCGGCCTGCGCGACGGCGACTGGAAGATCGTCAGCTTCAAGGGCGGCCCCTGGGAACTCTACAACCTCGCCACCGACCGCACCGAGCTTCACAATCTCGCCGCCTCCGAACCCGCCATCGTCGAGCGCCTCTCCAAACGCTGGCACCAGATGAGCGCCGAGGTCCTCAAGGCACCCGCCGCCGAGCAGAAACCGGTCGCCACCGACGCCACCCCGTATCAGAATCGCGAATGGACCGACCACTCGGGCAAGAAAGCCCCCGGGGGCCGCGCCAAGCGCCCGAAAGCCAACCGCGAATGAATCCCGATTTCCTGCCATGAAACTCCTGACCGCCCTCTTTCTCGTCCTCGCGCCCGCCGTCTTCGCGAAACCCAACATCCTCTGGATCACCAGCGAGGACAACGCCTCCCACTGGCTCGGCTGCTACGGCAACAAGGACGCCAAGACCCCGCGCCTCGATGCCCTCGCCGCGGAAGGCATGCGCTTCACCGCCGCCTACTCCAACGCCGCGGTCTGCGCCGTCGCCCGCTCCACCATCCTCAACGGCGTCTACGCCCCTTCCCAGGGCACCCAGCACATGCGCAGCCGCCATCCGATCACGGCATCGATCAAACCCTACGTCAGCTATCTCCGCGAGCAGGGCTACTACTGCACCAACAACGCCAAGACCGACTACAACTTCAAGGGCAACGACAACGCCATCTGGGACGAATGCTCCGGCCAGGCCCACTACCGCAAGCGCCCCGACGGCAAGCCCTTCTTCGCCATCCTTAACCTCAACGAGACCCACGAAAGCTCGCTCTTCCCACGCAAGAACGAGCCGGCCCCGCGTCTCGACCCCGCCAAGCTCACGCCGCCGCCCTACCTCCCCGACCTGCCCGAGGTCCGCTCCGACTTCGCCCGCTACCACGACCGCGTGACGGCCATGGACACCCGGGTCGGCGAAATCCTCGACCAGCTCGTGAAGGACGGCCTCGCCGAAGAAACCATCGTCTTCTACTACTCCGACCACGGTGGCCCCACCCCGCGCGGCAAGCGCTACCTTGAAGACACCGGCGTCCGTATCCCGATGATCGTCCGCATCCCGGAAAAATTCCGCGACCTCGCCCCCTTCAAGCCGGGCCAAGCGGTCGCCGAACCGGTCTCCTTCGTCGATCTCGCGCCGACCCTGCTCTCTCTCGTCGGGCAGGAAAAGCCGGACCCCATGCAAGGCCGCGCTTTCCTCGGATCCAAGCGCGTCGAGCCGCCCGCCGACCCCGCCGTGTTCCTCTTCGCCGACCGCTTCGACGAGATCTACGGCATGCGCCGCGGCATCACCGACGGCCGCTGGAAATACATCCGCCGCTTCACCCCTCAACTTCCCGCCGCACCTTACAGTTATTATCAATTCGGCATGCCGTCATGGACCGCCATGCAGCAGGCCTGGAAAGACGGCAAGCTGACCGGCATCCACAAGGCGCTCTGGGAAACGCCGCAGGCCACCGAGGAACTCTTCGACACCCAAAGCGACCCCTGGGAAATCAAGAACCTCGCCGCCGATCCAGCCCACGCCGAACGCCTCGCCGCCCTGCGTAGCCGTTTGAAGAAGACCATGGCGGAGACCTTCGACACCGGCCTCATCCCCGAGCCGATGTTCAATCGCCTCGCCGGCTCCGGCACCATCCGCGAATACGCCCGCAGCCCGGAGTTCCGCCTCCAGCCGGTCCTCGACCTCGCCTTCCTCGCCACGTCTAACAATCCGGCCGACCTCCCCGCGTTCATCACCGCGATGTCCGCCGCCGATCCGGTCGAGCGCTATTGGGCGATCCAAGGCTGCCTCACCCTCGGCCCCGCCGCCGCCCCGGCCACCGCGGCCCTGCTCAAGACGCTCGAGGACAAGGAACCCGCCAACCGGATCGCCGCCGCCCACGCCCTGCACCTCGCCGGCCGCCCGGACGAGGCCAAGGCCGCCCTGCTCTCGACCCTCGATCAACCGCTCAACCAAGAGGAGACGCAATACCTCCTCAACGCGCTCACTTCCGTCAACGCGCTCGAAACCATCCCCGACGCCTGGGTTCGCAAGGTCCGCGCCAACAAGAAGGCCAACGAATACATCAAGCGCATCGCCGACCGCCTCCATCAGGAGCGCAAATAGGCGCCGGGACCATCTCCCTGGCCAGAGCCTGGTTCGTTTCCAGCGCTAAGATCGATCCGGCAATTGTGGAAGGCCCTTCCGGCCTCTCCCGCATGATCGCGTGTCTACCCCGATGCTTCATTATCGGTAAGTATCGGGACACGTGAAACATTTCCTTTTGCCGTTAGCGCTGCTTGCGCGTAAGCGTCCCAAAATCGACCCCCTACCGGACTCCCGCTGACCTGTTAGCCTCACCGGGATGTCCAGATCCAATCCATGCCCACCACGGCCCTTGAAATGCGCCGACGTGCGCTTCGTCCAGGTCGAGTTCCCGTCCATGCTCCGGCCCCGCATGGTCATCGAGTTCAGCGATGGCCTTTCGCTGCTGCTCGAAGACCGCGCCGCCATCCCGCTGGCCGCCGAGTTCATCGCCGTCTTCCGCCAACAGTTCGCCGCGAAAGGAGGCCGGTCGTGCTGAATCTCGCCAACGGGGCCTTGAAGGTCTTCCTCGCGCTCGACCCCTGAGACATGCGCAAATCCTTCAACGGCCTCCATTCCATCGCCGCCGACCAGCTCCGGCACACGCCGGCCCGCGACGCGCTGTTCGCCTTCACCAACAAGCGCCGCAACCGCATCAAGCTGCTCTACTTCGACGGCACCGGCACCTGGGTCGCGGCCAAGAGACACGCTCCACAATGCGCGGATCGGTTTGTTTTCGAAAGTCCTCTATCCATATCATCCGCTCCACGGGAAGGAATGTGAGGCCTTCGGCGCGGCTGGCGGCAAAAGGGACATGGTCTACGTGCGGCTTGCCGACCAGTCGACCCGTGGCGTGCCCGCGTGGATGTTCGATCCGGTGGTTTGTTCGGGATTGAAAGAGGCTGATGAACCACTGATCGAAACCGCCGCTTTCGTCGGGTTGTCCGTCCTACTTGCACAACATGCGGCGAATGCCCGGAGTGGAAGAGATGGATCCACTCGAAACGAACCATGCAACGAGGCGGCCTCCCAGCCGTGACGGACAGCTGATGCTCGGGCTCGGCGGTCCCCACCAGCGGCAGCGCCTGCCTGAACCGAACCGCAGCCAGTGCGTTTACCTGTTAGGGAAGATGATGCTGGACGCGGTGAAAGCGAACCACCAACCCCGACAGCCAGAAAAACCATGAATGACAAGATCACCGACGCTCACCGCGACCGGTCCGCATACATCTACATCCGCCAGTCCACACTCCACCAGGTGCAGCACAACGTGGAGAGCAACAGGCGGCAGTATGCCCTCAGGGAACGCGCATCAACACTCGGATTCAGCTCCGTGGTTGTTGTCGATGACGACCTGGGAATCTCCGGTGCCGGCACCCAACAGCGTCCGGGCTTCACCCGGCTCCTCGCCGCCGTGTGCGACGGCGAGGTTGGTGCTGTCTTCGCGCTGGAAGCCTCTCGACTGGCCCGGAACAACCGCGACTGGCACCACCTCATCGACCTGTGCGTGCTGACGCGCACCCTGGTGGTGGACGCCGACGGGATATACGATCCGCGCCTGCTCAACGACCGGTTGTTGTTGGGCATGAAGGGGACCATGAGCGAGTTTGAGCTCGGCCTGCTCCGCCAGCGCGCCCAGGAGGCGTATCGCCAGAAGGCGCTTCGCGGCGATGTGATGACCCGGGTGCCGGTGGGATTCGTGCGCAAAGACGACAACGGGATCGAAATGACGCCTGACCGCCAGGTCCAGCAGGCGATCCGTGACTTCTTCGCCCGCTTGCGGGGAAGTTCTTCATTGAGACAGGTATTGCTGTGGCATCATCAGGAGAAGATACTCTTTCCGGTGGCCCGCATGCGCGATGGATGCGAGTCCTTGGAATGGAGATTGCCCAATTATCAACAACTGCTGCGGATAGTGAAAAATCCCACCTATGCGGGAGCTTTCGCCTGGGGGCGCTCGGGGGCGCGCACCAAGGTTGTCGACGGCCGATCGCGCAAGACGGAGGGTCATCGTCTCGCAATGGATCAATGGCAGGTCTTGCTCAAGGAGCATCATCCGGGATACATTGAGTGGGAGGACTACCAGTCAAACTTGGAAAAGCTCGTGTCAAACCGGACCAAATCCCACCAGTCCAGCACCGGCGCGGCCCGTGGCGGCAGCGCCCTGCTCGCCGGCCTTTTCCGCTGTGCCCGTTGCGGCCACAAGCTCCACGTCGCCTACCGTGGCGGCGGCGGAAGGGCTCCGCGCTACTGGTGCATGACGGGCAACCGCGAACAGGGCGCTCCGTCCTGTCTGGCATTCGCGGGATTGCGTGTTGAAAAGGCCGTCGTCGAAACGGTTCTCGAAGCCTGCCAGCCGCTGGGCGTCGAAGCGTCTTTGCAGGTTTTGGAAAAGTCCCACGAAGAGCGGGACCAGAAACGCAAGGCCCTCGAACTCGCATTGGAAAAAGCCAGATACGAAGCAAGTCGTGCCCGCCGCCAATACGACGCCGCCGACCCCGAGAACCGGCTTGTCGCGGCGGAGTTGGAGAACCGTTGGAACGCGGCGCTCGTTCAGGTCGCGGAATTGGAAAGCCGTCTTGTTGCGGACTGCCAGGTGGACCCCTCGCTCACCGAATCGCAACGGGAACGCCTGATCACGCTGGGTGCTGACCTCCTGAGCCTTTGGAGCGAGCCCTCAACTCCCATGGACTTGAAGAAGCGCGTCATCAGGACGGTGATCAATGAGATCATCGTGGACGTCAATCATGACAGCGGCCACATCGAGATGAAGATCCACTGGGCCGGCGGCGTACATACCCCCCTGCGCGTCCGCAAGAACCAGGTCGGCAGGAACGGCAACGCAGCTGACTCCAACGTTGTTGAACTCGTTGCGGAGCTGGCGAAGGGATGGAACGACGGCTACATCGCAAGCATGCTCAACCGCTGCGGCTTCCTGACCGGGAAGGGCAACAGTTGGAACGAGACCCGGGTTAAGAACCTCAGGAGGGAAAACGACATTCCCGTTTATTCGAAATCCCAACCCCGGACGTGGAAAACAATGGCGGAGGCCGCCAAGCTGCTGGATGTCAGCAACTGTGTCATCATGACAATGATCAGGAATAAGATCCTCCCCGCGAGACAGGCTGCCAAATGCGCTCCGTGGATGATCGAAGACACGGATCTGGAACTTCCCGCCGTCCGGAACTACGCCAAACAAGCCAGTAGCGGCAAATCCGCCCCATGTGACCACGACACCCAACTCCTCGACCTATGACTATCAACGACGTTGCTTCATGTCGCAATGTGTTGCGTGCCTCAAGCGGCTCGAAAAGGGACGCTTCAGCTGGCCCTCGCCGAGCGAGCCCGGCCAGCGCCGCATCAAGCTCCATGCCGAGGCCCTGCAGCTCCTCATCGACGGCGTGGACCTGCGCGGTGCCGCCTTCAAGCCCTGGTACGAACGCCCGGAATAGGGCGTGGAAACCCGGAGGGAACGGCACGCCGGATGCTACTAGGAACCTAGTGGCCGACCCCGCACCGACCGATCTCGCGAAGCTGCTCGCCAGGCTCGACGCCTTGGAAAAGCAGGTCGCCCGCATCCCGGCGCTTGAAGCCGAGCTCGCCCGCAAGGACAAGATCATCGCCGGCCTCCAGCAGCGGCTCTTCGGATCGAGCAGCGAGAAGCTCGACCCCGCCCAGCTCCAACTCCTCTTCGACGAGATCGTGCTGGGAAAACCGGCGCCTCCCCCGGAGGAAAGCAGCGCAACGTCCGCACCGGGGGAGGAAAAGCCAAGCGCCGCAAGAACCCGCCGCACCAAGGCTGAGATCTTTCCCGCCAACCTCAAGGTCGTCATCGAGCGCGTCCTCGTCCCCGACGAGGTCCTCGACAACCCCGGCGACTGGGACGATGGCGGCGAAGAGCACCACGACGAGCTCGACGTCATCAAGCCCGAGATCTTCTGGCGTCGCACCATCCGCAGGAAGTTCGTTCACAAGACCGACAAGACCCGCCCTCCGCTCATCGCGGCCGCGCCCTTGCCGAGCATCC
>Ga0247843_1008967_pt1 | contig 11368 bp, 10 predicted proteins | sample LaCruzMarch2017__FD_192420 | JGI IMG/M metagenome (GOLD analysis project Ga0247843, IMG submission 192420) | Freshwater microbial communities from meromictic Lake La Cruz, Castile-La Mancha, Spain - LaCruzMarch2017_8m | ecosystem: Environmental > Aquatic > Freshwater > Lake | place: Spain...
ACAAGGTCTTTACGAGGCCGATTACCGCGACTTCAACCGCGAGACCTATGCCCGCGGGCGCGAGACGTTCGACGCGACCTATGCGGCCGTCAAGGCACTGTTCCTGGGCGCCTGGCGGCGTGACGAGATCGCTGCCGCCCGCGCTGCCGCCCGCGCTGCCGGGTGAGCGGGGTCATCGCCCGGCGCAGGGCGGGCCCGCCGTGCCGGAAGCCGCGTGCCAAGCTGGCATGCGGGCCAGAGTTCCGGCCCGCAACCCCCGAGAAGTGGCGGCCTCTGCCGTCCTGTCCCTTGTCATAAGGTCCGACGCCATGGCCAAACGCCGCCGCCTTGATCCCGCCCCGCTCGAGATTACCGAACCCGTCCCTGATCGGGCGCCTGAAACAAAGTCCATGTTTCCGACCTACGCCGAGGGCGTCTGGCGCCCATCGGCCGTGCCGCGCCCGCCGGTGGCCAGCGTCGCGGCCGATGGGGCGCAGGCTGCCGCGCTGGCCGAACTGGCCGCAGAGATGAGTAACGCGCGCACCGAGGGACGGCTGGTGCAGCGCCTGCCCCTCGACACAGTGGACGAAAGCTATCTTCTGCGCGACCGGTTGCCCGGTGCGCTGGACCCCGACGAGCCCGAGATGGCGGCGCTGATCGCCTCGCTGGCGGCACGCGGCCAGCAGACCGCGATCGAGGTTGCCGACCTGGGGGCGGGCAATGACCCGCGATTTGGTCTGATCTCGGGCTGGCGGCGGCTGTCGGCCCTGCGCCATCTGGGTGCCGAGACCGTGCTGGCCATCGCCCGCCCGCCCGGGCGGGCCCAGGCCGCCTATCTGGCGATGGTCGAGGAAAACGAGATCCGGGCCGGGCTGTCGCATTATGAACGGGCACGGATCGTGACCCGCGCGGCCGACAGCGGGGTCTTTGCCGATGACCGTGCCGCGCTTGCCGCGTTGTTTTCCACGGCATCACGGCCCCGGCGATCCAAGATCGGGTCATTCACCCGGATCGTTCGCGCGCTGGATGGGCACCTGCGGTTTCCGGCCCGGCTGAACGAACGGCTGGGGCTGCGGCTGGCTACCGGGCTGGATAGTGACCCTGGGCTTGCACAGGGACTGATATCTCGGCTGCAGACTGCTGCGGCAACCACCCACGAGGTCGAGGCACGCGTGATTGCCGCCGCCTTGGACCCACCTTCTGCACCACCAGCCGATCCGGTCCCGCCCTCCTCTGCCCTGCGGATGGTGATGGCGGGACCGGATCGGCTGGTGGTGCAGGGCCCGGCCCTGACGGATCCGGGCCTGCCGGCCCGGCTTATGGAGGCCATCAAGCGCGAATTCAGTCTCTGGGCCGCCCACAGAGACTGATAGATGCCGTGATCGTCCGACTTTGGGCCTGTTTCGCATGCGAAACACTTGCCGTGAAGCAACCTATTCGTCCTCGGAAGAGCCCATGTTGGCCTGGTGTATGGCGATGGCATCCTCGACATCAGGAAAGTAGTGCAGCCGGCCCTTTTCGAGCACGGCGCCGGCATGGCAAAGCTTGCGCAATTGCGCGGTGGAATGGGTGACGACGATCGCGCCGGCATGGCGCATCCGCGCCTCGAACACCTCGCGGCTTTTCAGCTTGAACGCTGCGTCACCCACGCTCGTCACCTCGTCGACGAGATAGGTGTCGAACGGAATGCCGATCGAGACGCCAAAGGCCAGGCGGGAGCGCATGCCCGAGGAATAGGTTCGCACCGGGGCATTGAAATAGGTGCCGAGTTCGGAAAAGTCGGCAACAAAGTCGCACAACTCGTCACTGTCCACGCCATAGACCCGCGCAATGAAGCGGGTGTTCTGCACGCCGGTCATGTCACCGTGGAAACTGCCGGCGAACCCCACCGGCCAGGACACTGTGCCACTGGTGACGATGCGGCCGCTATCGGGCCGGATCGTGCCGCCGATCATCTCGAGGAGTGTCGATTTGCCGGCCCCGTTGCGCCCCAGAAGACCGACGGCAACCCGCGAGGGGATGGTCAGGTTGACATCCCTCAGGATCTGGCGCCGCCCCTCAGGTGTCCAGTACGATTTGTTGAGGTTCTCGAACTGAATCATCCTGCCATGCCTCAGCGCCGGTCGCGCAGCGCGTAGTAGATCAGGCTGAGGATGGCCCAGATCAGGAAGGCGAACAGCGCCACCATCCCGCCCAGAAGCCAGCGCTGCGGAAACTGCGCCCGTTCGGCAAGTGTCGGGCCGACATAGGCCGCCAGATAGCGGCTTTGCCGGTTCGCCTCTGCCCGGGCATTGTCAAAGGCCGAGAGCGCCGCGATGTAGGCGCGCTCGGCGAACTCGCGCTCGACCGTCAGGCGCTCGAACTCGGCTACGGTGGCTGCATAGCTGCGCCCGCCGGGGCCTGCGCCCTCGGCCCCGAACTTCTGGCGCTCTTCCTCGATCCGGGCCTCAATCACGGCGATGCGGTCGGCAGCCTGTCCGACGCGCGGGTCGTTCTCGCTCGCGCTGATGCGCAAGAGGTCCAACTCGATCAGTGCGCTGGCCAGTTGGCCCTGCAAGGTCGCCAGCAGGCCCATCTGGCCCTGGATGTCGGCGCTGACGTCGACAATCTGGTTCTCGACGCGGTAGGCAGTCAGCGCCTCGCGCGCGGTGGCCAGGCGTTCGACCGCGAGCGTCAGATCCTCGCTGGCATAGCGGGTGGCGTCCGTTCGGGCGATGGCCGAGAGGTTGTTGATCATCGCCGTACTCTCGGCATAGATCGCCTCGGCGATGGCGCGGGCTTCGCCCGGTTCAAAGGCCAGCACGCGCATTTCCATCAGGCCCGAACTGCTGTCGTAGGAAATGCGCACCATCCGCTGCCAGAAGGCGGTCAAATCCTCGATGGTGCCGCCGGGCAGAAAGGAGAATAGCGGATCCTCCTCGTAATGGCGCGCATAGAGACTGCGCAGGTCCAGCTGCGCGTCGATCGCCGCGACAAGCTGCTGGCTGCGGATGAATTCGTAAAGGATGTCGCTGTCGCGCGATCCGCCGGTGCCGCCCAGTGAGCTGCCCAGCCCGCCCAGCAGGTCCGAGGCCGATGTGATATCCTCGCTGCGAACGGTAAAGCCAAGGGTCGAGGCATATTGGTCGGTAGCGTGGGTCAAGAGATACCAGGTCGACACTCCGACCGGAACCAGCACGATCAGCACGAAACTGATCATCAGGCCCCAGTGCCGCGACCGCACGCGGGCAGGCCGCGCCGTGGGCCGGGGTGTGCGTTTGGGGGGGGCGACGGCACCCGTGGCAGCGGCAGGTGGGGCGGGCGGAACGGTCGTTGCGGCAGCGGGGGTTGGGCCAGGGGCCGGGCCAGGGGCTGGGCTGGCAGAAACGGCAACCAGCGGAGCGGGTCCGGGCTGAAGGGGGGCGGTATCTGTCATCGGGGCCTGCTACCGTTGCGCTTGGGCGTCAGCCTAATCCTTTGCGCAGGCTTCGGCCAGTGGGGCGATCCGGCGGGGCATCATTGCGGCGCCCCAGCCGCCCAGTCAGGCCGTCGCAGATGCCTGGCCACATCGACCTCCGGTCAGAGGGGCAATCCCGGACCGTACTGGCGTGACTGTCGCCTTGCCGGGCCGAGAGGGAAAGCAATCCGGGGCACGGACTAGGGACGGGGGGCGGGGCCGGGTGGACGGCGCCCGGCCAGCCCGTCGGCCAGTGCCGCGCGCAGATGGCCGAGGTAGGTCCGCCGCGCCGCACGGTCGCCCTGCAGGCGTGCCTTCCACAGCCATTTCGGGATCACCAGGGCCAGCGCCGGCCAGAACCAGATCCCCGCCGCACGGCGGTACAGGAACAACAGGTTGCGGTGATAATAATAGGCCTTCCAGGCGGGGCTGAACCGGCCGGGCGCGGCTGCAAAGGTCGAGCAGTCATGTTCGAAGCGGACCCCGGGCAGAAAGCCCAGCCGCCCGCCGGCCTCGGTCAGGCCAAGGGTATAGAGGCCGTCATCAGCATAAAGGAACAGGTCGCCCTGCGGATAGCCCGCCAACGCCACGCCGCGGCGCGAGATGAAGAAACCGACGAAAGAGGCGGCATCGACCGGCATCGGCGTGGTCTGGCGGTAATCGGCGTCGCCCAGGTGAAAGGCAGCCCGCCCGCCGCCGGCCAGGGTGCGCAGAAAGATGCGCGGATGCCGGAACGGGTTCAGTACGGGCCGGTTCATGCCGCAGATGGTGCCATCGGGATAAAGGACCGCTGCCGCCACGCCGTCCCAGGGAGCCAGGTCGGCGGCACGGAACGCCGCCAGCGCTCCGGGGCAAGGGCGGCCGTCGTCGTCGGTCAGAAGCGTCCAGTCCGGGTCATGCGTGGCGACGGCATGGCGCAGTCCCATCTCGAACCCGCCTGCCCCGCCCAGATTTGTCGCCGGGCGCAGCACTGTCAGGCGCGGCTCGGCCAACCCTGCCAGCCAGGCGGCTGTGCCATCGTCCGAAGCATTGTCGACAACCACCAGATGGTCGACCGCCTCAGCCAGCAGGCGGGGCAGGGTCAGGCGCAACTGCGACAGCCGGTTTCGGGTGACCACCACAGCGGCCAGTCTGAGTGCTGCGGTCACAAGGGCGAGCCTGCGAAACGGGGCAGGGAGGCCCCGCCTCTGGCCAGGGCGGCCAGCAGGGCTGCGGCGCAGTCCAGCGCCTCGCGGATTGTCACGTCCATGTCGAGATAGCGGTAGGTCGCCAGTCGCCCGGCAAAGGTGACGTTGGTTGCCGGTCCGGCGGGGTCTTCGGCCAGGGCGACATAATCCTTCAGCAAGGCTTTTTCCGCCAGCAACCGGATCGGGTAATAGGGGATGTCGTCGGGTTCGCAGGCGCGGGCGACCTCGCGGTAGAGCACGCTTTCCGTGTGGCTTTCCCAGGGGGCAAAGTGCTTGTGCTCGGTGATCCGTGTCCAGGGTACGTCCGCATCGCCATGGTTCATCACCGCGCAGCCTTGCCAATCGCCCCGGGCCCGGAACTCGTGGAAATCCAGTGTACGGTAGCCCAAGCGCCCCAGCCGATGGCCGAGGAACCCGTCCAGCGGCCCGGTCCAGACGACATGGTCCCAGTTGCCCGCCCGGGCCGGGTCAAAGGCCCGCGACAGGTGCAGGTCGATCCCGGGATGATCCAGGATGGCGGCCACCAGCGGGGTATAGCCTGCCTCGGGCATGCCCTGGAAGCGGTGGGAGAAATAGTTGTCGTCGTAGGTGAACCGCAGCGGCAGCCGCTTGAGGATGCTGGCGGGCAGGGCGCTCGGGGCGCAGCCCCATTGCTTTTCGGTATAGCCCTTGAAGAAGGCTTCGTAGAGGTCGCGCCCGACAAAGGCCAGGGCCTGTTCCTCGAAGGTCTGCGGGTCGGCGATCTTCTCGGCCCGGGCGGCGATGAAGGCGCGCGCCTCGTCGGGACGCAGGGCCAGGCCGAAGAACTGGTTGATCGTGTGCAGGTTCACCGGCAAAGAGTAGACCCGGCCGCCGACGGTGGATTTGACCCGGTTCACGAAGGGCCGGAACCGGGCGAACCGGTTGACATAGTCCCAGACCCCCGCATCGTCCGTGTGAAAGATGTGTGGGCCGTAGCGGTGGACCAGGATGCCGGTGGCACCATCGCGCTCGGTATGGCAGTTGCCTGCGATGTGGGCACGTGCCTCGAACAGGGTGACGCGGTGACCTGCCTCGGCCAGGGCACGGCCGATCACCGCGCCTGAGAGACCCGCCCCCGCCACTGCCACCCGCTGCGCCATGCCGCCCGTCCTGCCCCGTCCTGCAGTCCTGCCCGTCTGCGTCCTGCCCGTCTGTGCCTAGCCCGTCTGTGCCTAGCCCGTCTCGGCCGTTACCGCGTCGGGGTTGCATATCAGGTACACGCAGCCCCGGACAGGGGGCCTGCGGGGCGGGGCAGACGCGCAGATGGCACTTGGGCGCGCAATCAGGACCCGGCGTTGGATCGGCGGTTGACCATGCGCGCCGACACCGTATCCTGTATCGTGACGGCCCCTGCCAAGGCCGTGACACGACCCTGGGGGAGCAAGCACGGCATGAGAACGCATCGCGGGGTGCCGGGCGCGCCGGTGGTTGCAGAGACCGCTGCAAAGACCGTTCTTCGGACCCCGGGACGGATTGCCGTCCTGCTTGCTGCGCTGAGTCTGGCGGGCTGTGCCCTGCCGCGCGGCGCCGGACTGCAGACCGAGGTGCTGGCAGTAGCCCAAGGGCCGGACGAAACTACCGAGGAAGCATTGCAAGGGGCTGATTTCGCGGTCTACTCTGTGACCCGCGACAGCCTGCCGCTGATCGCCGCCTGGCCTGCGGTGGGCCTGGGCGGCTTGCCCTGGATCCAGCGCCAGGAACAGCCCGCCTCGCTTCTGATCGCGCCGGGGGACATCATCTCGGTTACCGTCTGGGATGCGGAGGCCGATTCGCTTCTGGCTGGTCCGGGCCAGCGCGTGGCGCAACTGCAGGACATGCAGGTCGCCTCGGGCGGGACGGTGTTCCTGCCCTTCGTGGGCGAGATTCGGGTCGCCGGCATGGCGCAGAACACCGCCCGCGAGCGGATCGAGGAGCGCTATACCGCCACCATCCCCTCGGCCCAGGTGCAGCTCAGGGTCACTCCGGGGCGCGGCAATACCGCCAACCTCGTCGCAGGCGTGGCCAATCCCGGGGTCTATCCGCTGGCCGACCGCGACGTGACGATCCTGGCCCTTCTGGCGATGGGGGGCGGGGTGCCGGCGGGGACGAACAATCCGCAGGTCCGGCTGTTTCGCGGCGGCGACCGCTACGGCATCGCGCTGGACAGGCTTTACGAGGACCCCGGGCTGGATACCACGCTGGTGGGCGGGGACCGCGTCATCGTCCAGGCCGAGGAGCGCTATTTCCTCTCGCTCGGGGCGGCGGGCAGCGAGGCGCGGCATCTGTTCCCCCAGGACCATGTCAGCGCGCTGGACGCGATGTCGATCATCGGCGGCGTCGCCGACGACCGCGCCGACCCGCAAGGTGTGCTGATCCTGCGCGAGTATCCTGGCGCTGCCGTTGATGCCGATCCGACACGGGGGCCTCCGCGCGCGCGGATGGTCTTCACCATCGACCTGACCAGTGCGGACGGCCTTTTCAGTGCAGGCAACCTCCGCATCATGCCGGGCGATCTGGTCTATGCCACCGAAAGCCCGCTGCCTGCGGCGCGGGGTGTCCTGGGCTTGGTGGGCACGCTTCTGGGCATTGGCAACCAGTTCTAGCCAGGCCGGATCGACGCGGTATTCGCAGGGTGATGGCAACTCATATGCGGCGGTTTATACGGAACTGACATAAACCGGCGATAGATGACCATGCCCGTGCCGCAGTCATGCCCCATTCGGCTGATGGACTGCGATGCTGAGAACCTGCCTGTTCTCGGAAAGGGGTCACCTGCTGCCAGGGGGGTGGAATGTCGCTGACCGGTGCGGAACAACTGCTGATCGAACTGATCAACCGGGCCCGTCTGGATCCCCTGGCCGAGCAGGCCCGGATGGGGATCAACCTGAATGCGGGCCTGCCTGCCGGAACCATCGACGCGACCGCGCGCCAGGTGCTGGCGCCCAATGCGGCTCTGGAACAGGCTGCCGTCGCCCATTCGGAGTGGATGCTGGCCCGGGACATCTTCAGCCATACCGGCGCGGGCGGATCGCGGGCGGGGGCGCGGATGGCTGATGCAGGTTATTCCTTTGATTCCCCCTGGAGTTGGGGCGAGAACATCTCTGCTTGGGGCGGCAGCGGACCCTTGAACATGGAAGCCGCCATCACCGCGCATTACCGCCTGCTCTTTGAAAGCGCGAGCCACCGCCGCGCCACGCTCGATGCGGAATACCGCGAGATCGGCATTGGTCAGGTGCAGGGAGCCTTCACCCAGTCCGGGCGCACCAGCACGGTGTCGATGCTGACCGAGACCTTTGCCAATTCCGGCAATGGCGTCTTCGTTACCGGCGTGGCCTATCAGGACCGTAATGGCGATGCCTTCTATTCCGTCGGCGAGGGGCTTGCGGGCATCATCATCAGGGCCGGGACAGCCAGTGATACCACTGCCACGGCGGGTGGCTATGGGGTGGGCGTGACAGCGCTGGCGGCTGTGCCGGTCACCATCACCGGCGGCACGAGCGGGACGGTGCTGGCGCGCCTCACGCTCGACATGCGCGACGGCAATGCCAAGCTGGACCTGGTCCAGAACTCGGCTGGCGTCTTCAACCTGGCGCTCTCGGCCTCGGCCGTGCTCGAGAGCGGCATCGGCACGGCGCGGCTTCTGGGGGTGGCGGCCCTCGACCTGACCGGCCATGGCGGCAACAACCGGCTGACCGGAAATGCCGCCGCCAACCGGCTGGATGGGCGCGGCGGAGACGACGTGATCGACGGCGGCGCGGGTAACGACGTGCTGATCGACGGTGCCGGTCGCGACACGATGACCGGCGGCGCGGGCAACGACATCTTCGTGCTGGTCGCCGATGGCGTCGAGGACCGGATCACCGATTTCAACCTGAGCCAGGACCGCATCGACCTGACCGGCTGGGTCGGGCTGACCGGGATGGCGCCGGTGACGGAAACGGCCGTCACCGGCGGCCTGCGGCTGAGTTTCGGGACGGAATCGCTCCTGGTTATGGGTAACGGCGTGACCCCTGCGGGGCTGACTGCCAGCCATATCATCTTCGGGACGATAGCTCCTGCTCCTCCCCCGCCGCCTCCTCCCCCGCCGCAGGATCCGACGCCGGGTTCGGTCGATATCGTCGGGGGAAGCGGACCTGACACGCTGTATGGCGGCACCGGGTCGGCGCGGGTCTTTGGCATGGCGGGCAATGACAGCCTGTTCGGCGGCGCGGGCAACGACAGTCTTTTTGGCGCCGAGGGCAACGATCATCTCGATGGCGGCACCGGGGCTGATGTGCTGGCGGGCGGCCTGGGCAATGATACCTATGTCCTCGACAATCCGGGCGACCGCATCCAGGGCGAACTGGGCTATTCCCAGGGCGGCGGGATCGACACGATCCTGTCCTGGGTCAGAGTGACGATGCCGCAGAACGTCGAGGTGATCCGCCTCATGGGCAGCGCCAACCTCTCGGCCACCGGCAACGGCGCGCCCGAGACGCTGGTCGGCAATAGTGGCGCCAACACGCTCGAGGGGGGCGGCGGCAATGACCGCCTGGTCGGGCACGACGGCGACGACGTGCTGATCGGCGGGGCCGGTGCCGATATCCTGGCCGGGATGGCCGGGGCCGACCTTTTCGTCTACCGCGCCGCCAGCGACAGCCGCCCCGGCGCGGCGGCGCGCGACACGATCCTGGGCTTCGAGCGCGGGTTGGACCGGATCGATCTCTCGCCGCTGGATGCCGATCCCGCCCTGGCCGGCGACCAGGCGATGGCGTTTCGCGGCACGGCCGGCTTTACCGGCGCGGGCGGCGAGGTGCGCGTCGTCACCTGGGGCGGGCCGCAGGTGATCGTCGAGGTCGATCTGGACGGTGACCGCGCGGCCGACATGCAGATCTTCGTGACCGGGGTCACCAGCCTGGGCGCGGCCGACCTGATCCTGTAGCGCGCAGCACCCCTTGCAGCGCGCCGCGGCCGGCGGCAAGCTGATTGCGATGCCCCGGCAAGCCGGCCGATCCCGGGCATCAAGGAGGAGGGGGGGGAGGGCACGCCCATGCCCGATCCGGACATCATGCCTGCCGATGAGCTGCCCCAGGCCCAGCACCGGGTGGTGCGGTTCCGCGATCCCCATGCCGCGCTCGGGCATGCGGTGACACAGTTGATGGGCAAGCCCGGCTTTGCCGGCCTGGCCTTTGGCCCGTGGTCGCGGGTGCTGGTCGGCCAGATCAACCGCAACCAGTACATGTTCGTCGCCCGGGGGGCGCGGCTGGTCGGCTTTGCCGGCTGGGCCTTTGCGCCGCAGGCCGCGGCCGAGCGCTGGCTTGCGGGGCAGGGCGATCTCGATCCTGCCGCGACGACGGGGGGCGACTGCATGATCATCAACGCCTGGCAGGCCGATGATGCGGCGGCGCATGCCTTCTTGCGCGACCAGATGCGCCGCGCCGGGCGCCAGGCGCGGATGATCTACGGGCGGCGGTCCTATCCGGACGGGCGGGTGCGGATGTTGCGCCTGCCGGTCCTGTCGCGCGCGGTCGAGGGCCACCTGGCTCGCACCCCGGGCGCGAGGGCCGCCCCGGCGACCCCGCCCGACTGACCGGTCGCACCGAATGCGGCACCGCTGATGAAGGTGAAGGCGTCCTCGGTGGCCCCGGTCAGGATGTTGGGCGCGCCGATGCAGGCCGCATCCAGGACGGTGTGGCCCGCAACGGCGTAGGATCTCGACGTTCCGCGGCAGGACATGGCCGGTGAAACTGACGATGGCGGTGTCGATGCCGCTGCCCTGGGCAGAGCCGACCTCGTCTTCGATCCGGTCGCTGGTCCAGTTGAGGCCTTCCGACAATTCGTGCACCATGGAAGTCGGAGATCTGACACCGGGACGCAGAACAAGACCTCTTGTCAGGGCGACTTTCGAGATGCCTCATGGTGTGAATCGTGTTAGGGTAGTCTGCGAAGAAACAGGGACGATATTGCTGAAAATGCGAATCAATGGGCAGACTAACACTGACCTTTGTGAAATTCATGAGAGTTCTCATCATGACAAGATACTGGTTACATTCAGGAAGGGAAACAACAGGATATCCATTGGAGAAAACTGCACGATATATGGAAGCTTCAATATAGCGGCTGGAGGAACTCTTCTGATCGGATCTGGCGTGACTTGTACTGGTCCGTTGTCGATTTACGTTTTTGAGGGAACAACAGTTACTATTGGGGACAACTGCTTGTTTTCGAACAATGTAATCTTCAGACCATCCGATGCGCACAGGATATTCGATCAAGAAACGAAGGTCAGAATAAATAACCCGGCCAACATCACTCTTGGCAATCATGTCTGGGTCGGCGAGCATGTTTCCATCCTTAAAGGGTCGATAATACCGGATGGGTGTGTAATTGGTACGCGATCTCTGGTCACCAAACGCTTCAGCGAGCCGAACTGCATCATTGCAGGTAACCCTGCGAAGATCATCAGGCGTGGAATCTATTGGAATTGAGGAGAGGTAATCTCCTGCTCCACCGCAAACGCAGGTGCTGATCCGCGGGCTGGCGGGCACCGACCGGCTGAGCGGCGGCTTTGGCAATGACCAGTTGAACGGCAACGCGGGCCATGACTGGTTGACCGGGTGCCGACACGCTGGTCGGCGGTGCTGGGCGGATACCTTCCTCTACCTCGCCGTCACCGACAGACCGGCAGGTACAGATTCAGTCTCTGGGCAGGCCGAATGCCTGCATCGTCGAGGTCAACGTCAACGCCGATCCGGCCGCCGACATGCAGATCTTCGTCAACCTCGCG
>Ga0247843_1008968_pt1 | contig 11368 bp, 10 predicted proteins | sample LaCruzMarch2017__FD_192420 | JGI IMG/M metagenome (GOLD analysis project Ga0247843, IMG submission 192420) | Freshwater microbial communities from meromictic Lake La Cruz, Castile-La Mancha, Spain - LaCruzMarch2017_8m | ecosystem: Environmental > Aquatic > Freshwater > Lake | place: Spain...
TTCATCTAATTTTTATTAATAATGTCACCAAGCTCAACCGTGGTCATAAATTCAATATTAGGCCATTTTTTAGTGATTTTTTTAAGAAGATTATCTAAGCTTTTTAATCCATCTTCTCTATTTTGAGGATCTAAATGTCCAACAAAATTAACTCGATGAGAACTTATAATTGCCGGTTTATTCCATCTAAAAGCAATATCTATTTCTTTAATGCACGAATCAATCCATTCATTAGAACTTATAGTCCCAAAACTTGATGGTTCAAAAAAACAATTTCGTGTAATATATCTTTGATTAAAAGAATTTTTTTGTCCTAAAAATCTAACATTAGTATTAAATTTCTGGTTACCTAAAGGTTCTAATTGTTTTTTGGAGCTATTTATAAATTTTACATTATTTTCAAACAAAATTGATTCTAATGAATTGTTGAATGGTCCATTTGTGGGTACAAAGTATTTCGATTGATATCCAAATAATTCTTCAAATAAAGTTAGACCTTCATTCAAAACTTCTTTTAAGTAGATAGTATCCTCAGGTTTGTCAATATCAAAAGCAGCTTGAAAATCTGAAAGGGGCTCATTATTAAATCCCCTATCTACTCCTGTTACGCCTTCTTGAAAAGCTTTAATAACCGATTTATTCCCATTTTGAAGGTCAGTCATCCATCGTTTTACATTTAAATGTTCTCTACCATGAAAAACTGGAACAAATAACCTTTTGTCAATTCCTTCTTTATATAAAGAATATACTTTATCATGTTTTGGGTACTTTTCTAGAGTTTTTGTAAAGGGTTCATAAAAATATGATTTGAATTCTGATTCCAAGATTTTATTAAAATCAGGATTTCCAACAATACTCACCGCAGTAATTACAGGATTTCTTCCATTTATGTCTTTATAATTACTCAATACATCAAAAAGGTCACTCAAATCATCATTACATTCTAAAGAGTCATATTTTGTGTAGTGACTCTTGTTGACAGGAAACCCTAGATTTAATAATCTATTATAAGAATCATTTGACGACATTCTAATACTACCCCAGTCATCTGATTCAATTACTACTATTTTTTTTTTTGTCCTCCAACCAGGTATATTACTTAAATTTTTTGTGAGAACAGATTTGAATTTCATAATTTTATTAATTTTTTCATTTATTAACTTCTTTTGCTAATCAAAAGCTAATTATAAATCTATATTGATACTCTTTCTATAATTTTCCAAGTTTGCTAAACAATAATCTAGAACTTCATCTGTAAATTCTCCAAACATAGGCCCTAGTGATGCTTGGAAAATAAACATTCCCTGTCCAATTGGATTCACTTCAATCAATCTTGGTAAATTGTTAGAATCAATCATGATATCCAAGGCCATAACTCTATGATGGTAAAATGGGTCTGCGCTCAACTTTGCGCATTCAATAACCTTATCGATATTTGGTATTTTAAAATCATTTTCAACGATGTTAATCCCGTTAAAGTCATTATAAACCAATCCTTTGGCATCGTAAATTTTTTTCTTAAGTGAACCATCACTTAAAATACCGCAGAACCTACCGCCTGTTCTTGAAGCATCTGTGATTCCACCCTTTTTTCCAACACGAAGCGTAGTATGCAATACTTTAACTTCATCAGAACTAAATGACCTATAGGTTAATATTCTTAAGGTGTTTATTGAGTCAGAATTGAAAGAATTCAGTAATTGGTTTTGAGGTATAAATTCTTGTATAACATAATTTTTAACATAATTTTTGTTTAGAAAATCTAAACTCAATAACTCTTCATTGGTACTAATAAATGTTTTACCTGAATTAATAAACTTGCGAGCATTTTTACCTTGCCCAGTATCTAAGGATGGTTTAATAAAAATTATATTTTCCTCTTTCAACAATGAAAATAGGATTGATTCATTTAGGGAAATTTTATTGTAATTTTCATTACAAAATATACCATTAATATTACGCAGAAGTATCTTTGGTTGAGAAACATTTGAAATTAATTTTGAATAGTAGTTTTTTTCATCTCCAATTGCACCTAGTGGATAATTATTCAACTGAGGCTCTATTAAAGTATAATAAAGAAAATCGGGAATATGATTTAAGTCTTTTACTCCTGATAAATGACTATAAACTCTAAAATATTCTGAAATTACATTTTTGTCATATTTTTTCCATTTATCTAAATATTGTTTCTCTAACTCTAAATCAATTTGAATATTGGCAATATTACTGACTCTGGATTTTATTTGATTATCATATAATTCCCTGATATTGTTACATCTATTATAGTGCAAAAATTCTCGTATTTTACTTTTCAAAACTTTTTTAATCGAAAACTTCATGTTCTATTTATTAAATGACTAATATATTTATTTTTTCTTAAAACCTCTATGTATTTTGTTTTTATAAAAAATATTATTTTAATGAATATCTTTATGAAAACAATTGGATTATAAAAAAAATAATTTTTATTAATTTTTAGGAAACATATTAAATTGTTGATTTCAAAATTGTGGTCAATATTTTGCTTTATTTCATCAGATTTAGATTGTATTTTCAAAACCATTTTAACAATCCGTGTATTCCCAATCAACCCAATTGAAGACCATATATTTACCGTTTTAACTTCAAATCCTTTAAAAAAAATTTGGTCACAATAATCTAAATTGAGGTTTCTTTTCAGGTATTTTAAGTCCCAACTTGGTAAAGCCTCAAAATTAATTTTCTGTTTTAAATGAAATTGGTGCCAAGTGCCTTCTAAATAATTATTATCTTTAAATAAATCTAATTTATTAAATAAAATTTCTCCATGGTAATTTTGCGAAAGGCCTCTAATTTCGATAATAGATGATTTATTTTTTTCAATTATTTTCCATTGATTAATAACAAATTCAACAGCACCATCTACCAAAACAAATTCGTTATCAATAGCTATTACATAATCATAATCTAATTTTTTAAACACAAAACGAGTAGCTTCATATTTTGTATTGAATTCCTTTTGTATAACTGTAATTGATAAATTTGGAATGAGGTTATTTAAAAAATCAATCTCATTCTGTTTAATTTTATTTTGTCCATATACAACAATTATCCAATCGAATAATTTAGTATTTTGTAATTTTATTGAATTTACAAGTTTGTAAAATTGGTTATCAAAAATGGTAACTGGAGTATAAACGGCAAACAACATTACCTTATTGATTCTCCTCCATCAATAAAAATGGTTTGCCCTTGTAAATAATAACATGAAGAAGAAGAAATAAATAAAATAAATTCTGCTATTTCTTCAGGAATGGTATTTCTTTTTGAAGGATTACTTTCTCTGTAGGCGTTGGTCTGAGATTCTAAATTTGTCATCTTTGTGGCCACTACTCCAGGAGCTATAGCATTTATAATTAAACCTTTGGAAGCAAATTCTTTGGCAAAACCTTTAACCATAGAGGAAATACCACTTTTGGAAATATTATAAGGATCAACTTCATAAATAACCTCGCTCATTGATGAAATGTTAATCACTTTAACTAAATGATCTTTACCTAATAAATTATTACAAATCCATAAAGTATTAAAATACATAGATTTAAGATTTACATTAAAAATAGTATTCCAATCTTCTAATTGATTTTCTCTTTCCTCTAAAGTTGTTAATATTCCTGCATTATTTACAAAAACATCAATCTTACCAATTTTTTCTAAAATAGTTTTTAAATGGTGGTCATAGTTATCGAACTTGTTTAAATCCCATAAATAAGTAATTAAATTAGGACTAGCTATATCCGTTTTAACCTCCTCAAGTTTTTGTTCAGATCTTCCAGTTATTATTACTTTAGCTCCTTCTTGAATAAATCTCTTCGCTAAAGTTAATCCAATACCAGAAGCACCACCAGTTATAACAATATGTAAATCTTTAATACTTTCATAACCCCTTATTTGCGCTATTTGAAGATTTGTAATTCCGCCAAACTTGATAAACTTTATCAAATTTTTAAAATATCTAAGTAATTTCATAAATAAGCTTAAAAAATTATTGAGTATTTTTTTTTGAATCAAGTAAAAGGTAACCAAGTTCAGCTGAACTCATAAACATTACATCAGGCCATCTTTTCAAAATTGACGCTATCAATTTCTTTAAATAGGTTAAACCATTATATTTATTATCTGAATACATACCACTGACATAATTAATTCGATGGGTTGAAATAATGGCAGGTAATTTTAAACTAAAAGCTCTTTGCACCTGTTTCATACATTGAAATAGTGCATTCTCCCCATTAAAAACAGGTTCAAAATGTGCGTTTCGAACCAAATAAATTTGATTTAATTTATTTGCCTGTGCAGTGTAATGAAATTTATATTCAAATCCTTTAAAATTGCCTTTGGGTATAAATTGAACAGGGATTCCTTGAATAAACTTAACTCCAGAATCAGCTAAATTTTTTTCTATTTTTGGATGCCAAGTATAATTACAAGCAATAAATGATTCAGCTTTAAATCCAAAAATTGTTTCAAATAAAACTAAACCATTTTCAATTATACCGGCTTTTTCTTCTAAATCCTGAGTGTTATAATGCTCTAATTGAACTACATAGTCATTTGTAATAACATTATGTTCATTTTTAACAACAATACCTGGCATTTGATTTTTAAGCGAATAATGAACATTGATGTCATTATTTTTTAAATCGTTTATGAACCTACTAACATTTAGATGTTCTCTGCCATGACTTTGAATAGAAATTAAATTTTCAATTTTTGCAGCTTTCAATAAGGCCAAATTTTGGGCAGTTCTATGACTGTTTTTATAGGTTTCTTCAATGGTTTTATAATAATATTTTGAATCTCCCAAATTTTGAATTTTTTCATAGTCAGGATTGGTTACTAAAAAATTCGTGGTAAAAACAGGATGATTTGAATTGATGTCTTTAAATCCTGAAATTAAATTGAATAAATCTTGTAAATCTTCTGATGATTCTAGACAATCAAATTGACTATAAACATCTTTATCTACAGGAAATCCATTTCTTAATGAATTTAAGTACGCATCTATATTGGGCATTCTTTCACTCCCCCAATCATCTGATTCAAAAACAACAATTTGTTTATCTACTTTTTTTGATAATAATAAGGATAAAGCGGAATAAGCTTTAACTAATAAAGGACTCATGAATTTTTTACTTTGTTAAAAAAGTCAAAAAGAGTTTTTTTATGATTTAAAAAGTAAAAATCAGATTCTATCAACTTGCATGCATTTTCTGAGATAGTTGACGCATAATTATAGTCTGTAAGAATTTTTACAATTCCATTTGCAATTGCTTCATAATCATTAGGTTCCACCAAAAAACAATTATAATCATGGCTAAAGTAAAACTCATGTTCTTTTGTTTTTGAAATAATCAATGGAATTTTTCTTTGAATTAATTCAGGAATTTTAGATGAAAAATTAAAATCATTTTGGGAATTATGTGGTTTATTAATTATGGCTAAATCACAACCTTCGTATAGTTTTTCTAATTCTTTTGGACTTAAAATTCCTTTAAAAACAATACTATTTTCAAATTGATTCAATGAAACGAAATGGTTTATCCATTTTAATAAATTGGGTAAACCTTTATTTTGGGTAAAGAAAAAAAATAATTCCTTGTTTAATTTACTTTTTGCTATTTTAAAGGCAGTTAACATGGCTTTTACGCCATCTTTTTGTTCACTTAATGATCCCGCATGTAGTATGTAATGATGATCTGTTTTTGGGATTCTATTTAACTTAGTAGGAAAATTTGCAGCAAGTACAGGGATTCTAATTATTTGTGTTTGATTAACTTTGTATTTGTTAAATAATTTTTCTAGGTTTCTTGAAATTACAATGAATCCATGGACTTTAGGTGAAACAATATTTAAAAAATACCATCTTTTTAAAAAGAGAATAAATTTAAAATCCTTACGGCTTCCAATAATTGAATAAGGATTTTCGTTCATTTCCATTACTAATTTTCCACCAAATGAATTGACAGCTTTTATATATTGAAGTATGTTATTATCATCATCTAAACAAGTAAAAATCACATCATAACCATTTAAATATTCTTTTATTAAATTGGAATAATATTGTTGAATTTTTAAATTGGAAAAATTTGATAAATCATCAACTAATAAATATTTGTATTTTACATGATCCCAAACCTGTTCGTTTATTATAGTTTCAGATGGAACAAAAATGACAACTTCTGCTCCTTCAGATTGAAGAGCAGCCATATAAAGGTGTAACCTAAGCTCCATGGGTGAACTACCCTCAGGATACTTAGATTTGAAGAAGGCCGCAACTTTTAAAGTTGAAAGATTAGTCATTTATTGTTCGCAAAAATATGATTCATTAAAAATTATCAATTACATTAAATAAATAACTTTGCCATGAATTCATAAGGATTAAATTTCTGCTTAATCCAAGTCAAATTTGAGTCGTAATAGCCAAAATCACATTCACCTTCATCTATAGCAAAAGCATAACTAACTTCAGCAATTACATATTCATTTCCAAAAGGAAGAATATCTATTGCCATAGATTGCATATCTAGCGTATCCCTTACTTTTTTTGCCAACTTAATTACTTCTATTGGTATATTAGAACCATCATAATCAATATCCCCTCCTCCAGAAGCACGAAAATCATTTTTACGCACATTCCTTTTCATTGCATAACAAATATCCCCAATAAATTGCACTCTGTAATCAAATGAACAATCTGGAATAAATGTTTGAAAGTAAAAATATCCCTTCTCTCTCCCTAAAGATTCTTCAATTTTAAATGGAATAACAAGATGAGAAATTGCCTTAAGTAATTCTAATAATCTGTTATAATTAAACCCATCTTTTAACAGCTTTTTGTATTCATAACTTATTCCATTAATAGGGTTAACTTGTCGAAATCCTTTGCCAAAACATTTATTAATCATTGATTTGGCATCCTCTTTTGTTCTTATTAAACTTACGTTGAAACTTCCTGCACCACCTCTAAGTTTAAAAACAATTGGAAATTCTTGATTTTCAATCAAGTTGAATGCATCTGTTTTGGAATAGGCCACAAAAGATGGAATTAGTGGCAATCCAAAAGACTCCAACAAATATTTCTGTCCAACTTTATCATCAAAATGCCAACTAGTTTTAAAGTTTGGAAATACTTTTTTACCAGATAATTCTAAACTGTAAATTAATTGTTTTGCAAATAAAACGTCTTTAGGATTATTGTGATAAAAATGCAAAAAAAATCCAGTGCAATCTTGTAAATCGCTAATTATTGAATTTGAATAAGCATCAACAATTTTATATTGAATATTATTACTTTTTAAATATTCAATCAAGCCTTCGCTGTAAGATAATTTATTATTATGTATTCCTATTTTCATTTAAATAATTGCTAAGTTCCACACTTGTCATAAACTTCACATCAGGCCATTTTAAAACAATATTATTTAAAAGTGTTTTGATTTCAATTAAATTTTTATCTCTCGTTTTTATGCTCATACCACCCGAAAAATTAATTCTGTGTGTGCTTATAATTGCAGGTTTTTTTAGCATAAAAGCATTCTTTATTTGAAGAAGTGTTTTTAGGTTATTGTCATTATGCTCTAAAGGTTCAAATGAACAATTTCTCACACCATAAGTCATTCTGAAATCATTTTTATACCCCAAATAAATTCTTTTTTTTCTGCGTGTTTTTTCTTCATTCAAGGGATAAAGTTGGTATTTCATGCTTTGAATATGTTTAACACCTCCTTCAAATAAAATTCGTTCTATTTCATCTGGCCAAATATAATTGTTTGCAATAAACGAAATTGATTTAAAACCAAAAACAGAATTAAATAAAGTCAAACCTTCCTTAATTGAAGTTTTACAATAGTCGATGTCTTTGCTGTCGTAGGTGGCTTGAATACTTTTTTTCATTTTGGGAAAAACGTCTCTGCTTAATCCCCATAATCCCAATTCAAAAGCTAATCTAAAGTCTTTACTTGTTTTTAAAAGTTCAAGCCATAATGGAACATTTACATGGTCTCTTCCATGAAATTGAGGTAAAATTAACTTATCTTCAATGCCCTGATTTACAATACTTAAAACTTTCTCGTGGCCAATTAATCTTTTATATGTATCACTAATTGGTTCAAAAAAATACTGTGATAACTCAAAGTCTTGCATTTTTTTAAAATCAGGATTACTTACTACAAAATTTGCAGTTAATTTGGGGTTTGTTCCATGGTTATTTTTAACCGAATTAAGGACTTCTAACAAAAAACTAATGTCATTATTACTCTCCAAAGAATCGTACTTACAATAAACACTATTGCTAACAGGTATACTTGATTTATTCAGCTTCTCAAATACATCCATATTGGGCATTCGTATGGCACCCCAATCGTCAGATTCAATAACCACGATTTTAGACTTTAAATTTTGGCCTTTTAGGTTAATGTTAACCGAAGATAAAAAAGAATTTAATGTATTCATTCCCTAATTGAGAAATTGAGGTTATTTATTTAATTAACAACACCTTCTTTGTAATAATCTATTGGTTCTTTGTTTAAACCAATTAGATTTCCTAATTTCTTATCCCATTCAAAAGGTGTGATTCGCTCAAATCCACCTCCATCGTGAAAAGTTATTTCACCATGGAATAATTTTCCATCAACTTCATAAAAATCAACCCGAACGTATTTGAAATATTTTGATACTTTTTCGGCAATATATATAATTTGATCAAAACACTCAGGTTTAGGAAATTCTTCATTATGTCGAAGTTTCATTAAATCGGCTCCTTTTTCTGCCCAATCAAAATTAAGATAATTCCAATCTCTGTCAAATTTAAGGTTTCTGTAATTTTCAGTGTCTTTACCTAAATATATTGTTAATGCTATCAACTCTACTCTACCATGAATACAATGAACCCTAAAATTAGTAGGAATTTGACCATTTTTTGAAATCAGTAGTTTCTCAACTATTATTCTTGGTTTAATATTTTTATATTGCCATTCCCTTTGATAATCAAAATAATTCTGTGATAACCAATATCTTGAAATTGTTTGCATTTCTTTCCAATCAACTTCATTTTTGTTATGAATAATTTTATACCAACCTGAACCATGGTTTGGTTTTATAATAAATGGAAAATCGGGCATATTTTCTGGCTTTATATCCTGCCAATTAGTGGTTTGAAAAACTAATTCTATTAGATGATCTTCTCCGAACTGTTCTTTAAAAAATGACCTTACGGCATATTTATCAGCACAAAGGGTGTGGAAATCAGTTCTATCATACAATTTTAACCATTGCATTTTTTCGTTAATGGTTTGAGGATTATCCAAATTCAATTTATAACCTTGTGAACTTTTGAACCTATTTTCTAAATCTTTTTTATCTGATAAATATTTTTTTTGTGAAAAAAATCTATAAAAACTTAATAATTGTATAATTATACTGAAAGTAATATTTGAATAACCCATTACTTTTAATAGCTTTTTATTTAACATACAGTTTTTTTTTGTTTATTATTTTTTAAAAAAATCGTTTAATGCATTAATGTAAATTTTATAATAGAATGTGTTTTGGCTTAACAACAATGCATTATTTGATATTTTATCAGTCACTTTTCTATCATTTATAATTTGAATTATTCCTTTAGAAATTGCAATTTTATCATTCCCTACTACCATTATTGAGTTCATGTTATTTTGGAAATACTCATTTAATTCTCCTGTATTTGATACAATAACAGGAATTCGCCTTGGAAGTAATTCAGTAAGTTTTGTAGGAAAATTATACCTATTTTGTTTATTGTCTGGCTTATTTAAAATTGCTAGACTACAATCATTGTACAATAAATTTAAGTCCAATTGATTAAGAACTCCTTTAAAAAAAATTTTATCGTTTAATTGATTTTTTTCAATGAATTCTTCAATCCATTTCATTAATGATGGTAAACCTTTTTTTATCGTAAAAATTAAATGTAGTTTACCATTTAATTGCTTTTGAGCTAAATTAAATGCTTCAAAAACACCTTTAATTCCATCTTTGTTTTCACTTAAAGCCCCAGCATGTAATATAAATGGTATTTCAGAATTTGAAGGATTTCGATTAATCTCAAAATATTTGGTCAAAATTGGTATTCTTAATATATTTCTATTGTATTTTAGTGCAAGTGATTCCAAACCTTTTGATATTACAATTACACCTCCTACTTTTTTGATAACATACTGAAAAAACAATACCTGTTTTAACCATCGAAATAAATAAAAATCTAGTCTCCTTGTTTTAAATCCATAAGGATATTCATTTAGTTCAACTATTGTTTTTGTATTGACATAATCTGCAATATGTTGTATTGCCAAGATAGTAGAAATTCTATCTTCACTATGAAAAAAAATATCACATTCTTTAACAATAGGTAATAGAACTTCTTTTAATTTTTTTAGATATTGAGGTGGGTTAATAAAGTTATTTGAATATTTAAAAATGATACTTTCATAAAGAATTCCCTCATACTCCCCTTTTAGTTTTTTTTCTGAAAAAAAATAAACCTTCACATTTCTTCCACTTTCTTTAAGTGCTAATAAATAACAATGAAGCCTATGAGACATTGGAGAGTGCTCAGGAGGATAAGCAGAGGTACTTAAGGCATTAATTCTCATTGTTTATCAAATAATTTTCAAATTCCAACAAGAATATATCTATTTCTTTATTTGTGCAGATGAGCGGTGGAACTATTCTTAATACGTTATCTCCAGCTCCAACTGTTAAAATTCCTCTATCAATTAGATGAGAAATAAGGTTTTTTACAGGATATTTAAATTCAATTCCTTGCATTAAACCAAACCCTCTAATTTCGAGAATTTGATTATTATATTTTGTTGCTAAATTTAAAAGAGATAACTTAAGATAATCACCACTTTCCTTTACATTATCTATTAGTTTTACAACCTCACTAATTACATAATTTGAAACACTACTTGCTAAGGGATTTCCACCAAATGTTGAAGCATGATTCCCTGGTTTAAAAAAACTTGCGGTTTCATCATTGGCTAACATAGCTCCAATTGGAAATCCTCCTGCTAAACCTTTTGCTAAAACAACTATATCTGGTTTAATTTCATAATTCTCGAAAGCGAAAAACTTACCTGTACGACCTATACCGCATTGAATTTCATCAAGTATTAAAGTAATACCTTTTTCATCGCATAATTCTCTTACCTGTTTAATATATTCAATTGGGGCATTTATAATACCTCCTTCACCTTGAATGGGTTCTAATAATACAGCACAAGTATTTTCATTAATGGCGGCTCCTAATTCAGCAATTTGATTAAAATTAATATGTTTAACTCCTGGT
>Ga0247843_1008970_pt1 | contig 11360 bp, 12 predicted proteins | sample LaCruzMarch2017__FD_192420 | JGI IMG/M metagenome (GOLD analysis project Ga0247843, IMG submission 192420) | Freshwater microbial communities from meromictic Lake La Cruz, Castile-La Mancha, Spain - LaCruzMarch2017_8m | ecosystem: Environmental > Aquatic > Freshwater > Lake | place: Spain...
CAAGATAGCCATACGCTGTGATTCTGAAAAGGTGCTTTTTCGCATAATCCCATTTTTTTGATGAAAGTTAGTGAGTTCAATTAAAACTCTCTACTTTTTTATGGTTGCGCGGATGGGGAAGAGGACAATATGGATACTCAATAGACATCTTAATGCTCTAACATCTCATGTCAAAATCGAATCGGAAAGCGAATATGAGAACACTAATTCTATAATGCTTCTAGAGCAAATTTTACGTGGAACTGCAAAAATGTTGTCAGACAGAGAAATTGAACCTACAAATGAAGCTGAAGTGCGAAATGAAGTATACAAAACGTTAATTCATGTTTTCCCTGACACCGTAAGAGAAATCCCAATAGCTAAAATTTCAAAAACTTACAAACCGGACATTGGTGTCAGACGACTGAAAAGTGCAATAGAATATAAATTCGTTTCTACATCGACTGAAGCAAAAACGGCAATTGGCGGCATTTTTGAAGACATAAATGGTTACGAAGGTTCTCTAGATTGGACAACATTTTATGCCGTAATATACATGACAGACAATTTTATAACGCAAGACCAAGTTGAGGCAGAGTTCACGTTGTCAAAAGTACCTCACCATTGGAAACCAATTGTTGTATTCGGAAAAGGTAAAAGAGAACCTAAAACCAAAAAGAAAAACGGTGCATAACTAGGTGCTGCCGACAAGTACTCCTAAACGTCGCACCTTCGTCAGCACAAACGAAAGTGGCAAATAGAGATTGAAAAATAATATATATGTGCCTGTTTCTCCGTCTGTGCTGTTTCCAGATTTTCACCCAATAATGAATCTGGCTTATGGGCTTGGAAACTTAAGTAAAACAAAACGTGTTGAAAAATACACGGAAACGCGCACAACACACCGCTATTTCCCGTATTTTTGTTCCCAAAAGATCGTTTCATGGCACTCCAAGACAAATATATTAACCCGTTTACTGATTTTGGCTTCAAAAAGTTGTTTGGCTCGGAGCTGAACAAAGATTTGCTGATTGATTTTTTGAACCAAGTGTTGCCCGGAAAGCATAAGATTAAGGACTTGACATACGCCCGCACGGAGCAGCTCGGCAACACGGAAACAGACCGCAAAGCCATCTTCGACTTGTACTGTATCGGGGAAAACGGTGAACGATTCATCGTGGAAATGCAAAAAGCCAAGCAGAATTTTTTCAAGGACCGAAGTGTGTATTATTCCTCCTTCCCAATTCAAGAACAGGCAAAGAAAGGTGACTGGAACTACCAATTGGCCGCCGTGTACATGGTAGGCATACTTGATTTTACTTTTTCAGAGGACGAGGCAGAGCAAGAAGTACGTCATGAAGTGCAATTGAAAGATCAAAAATGCCGAGTTTTTTACGATAAGTTAACGTACATCTACTTGGAAATGCCCAACTTCAGCAAAACAGAAGGAGACTTGCAAAGTAACTTCGACAAGTGGATGTATGTGCTGCAGCAACTTCCTTATTTGCAAAACCGTCCGCAAGCGTTGCAAGACAGGGTATTTCTGAAACTGTTTGAGGCGGCCGAGATAGCCAAATTCACGCCAGATGAAAAGAATAAATATGAGGAGAGTTTAAAGTATTATCGGGATTTGAAAAATGTGGTGGATACTTCGTTTGATGAAGGTAAAGCGGAAGGCAAAGTAGAAGGTAAAGAAGAGCGCAATATTGAAATCGCCCGTCAAATGAAATCAGAAGGAGAGCCAGTTGAAAAAATTGTTCGATTTACTGGTCTCACTGCGGAGGAAATCGGACGGCTGTAATAATATCGCCACTTTCTATGCACTCGCTTTCATGCCTCCTAAGCGTCGGCACATCGCGAGTGCGGCAGAAAGTGGCAAATAGAGATTGAAAAATAATATATATGTGCCTGTTTCTCCGTCTGTGCTGTTTCCAGATTTTCACCCAATAATGAATCTGGCTTATGGGCTTGGAAACTTAAGTAAAACAAAACGTGTTGAAAAATACACGGAAACGCGCACAACACACCGCTATTTCCCGTATTTTTGTTCCCAAAAGATCGTTTCATGGCACTCCAAGACAAATATATTAACCCGTTTACTGATTTTGGCTTCAAAAAGTTGTTTGGCTCGGAGCTGAACAAAGATTTGCTGATTGATTTTTTGAACCAAGTGTTGCCCGGAAAGCATAAGATTAAGGACTTGACATACGCCCGCACGGAGCAGCTCGGCAACACGGAAACAGACCGCAAAGCCATCTTCGACTTGTACTGTATCGGGGAAAACGGTGAACGATTCATCGTGGAAATGCAAAAAGCCAAGCAGAATTTTTTCAAGGACCGAAGTGTGTATTATTCCTCCTTCCCAATTCAAGAACAGGCAAAGAAAGGTGACTGGAACTACCAATTGGCCGCCGTGTACATGGTAGGCATACTTGATTTTACTTTTTCAGAGGACGAGGCAGAGCAAGAAGTACGTCATGAAGTGCAATTGAAAGATCAAAAATGCCGAGTTTTTTACGATAAGTTAACGTACATCTACTTGGAAATGCCCAACTTCAGCAAAACAGAAGGAGACTTGCAAAGTAACTTCGACAAGTGGATGTATGTGCTGCAGCAACTTCCTTATTTGCAAAACCGTCCGCAAGCGTTGCAAGACAGGGTATTTCTGAAACTGTTTGAGGCGGCCGAGATAGCCAAATTCACTCCAGATGAAAAAAATAAATATGAGGAAAGTCTAAAGTATTACCGAGACTTGAAAAACGTGGTGGATACTTCGTTTGATGAGGGCAAAGCCGAGGGCAAAGTTGAAATCGCCCGTCAAATGAAGTTAAAGGGTATGGATTCAAACCTAATATCCGAAATCACTGGATTACCAATTGATGAGATAGAAAAGCTGTAATAATATTCGCCACTTTCTATGCACTCGCGTTCATGCCTCCTAAGCGTCGGCACATCGCAAGTGCGGCAGTTGGCACCAACAATAGGGGCAGCCGAGCGTGACACCGGATATATAAAATATTGATTTTCGGAGGCTTTTGAGGTTCGTGAGTAGGTAAAGCGGCGGACGGTTCGAGGCTTCGCCCGCAAGATTTCGCTCCGATTTTGGCGGATAGCCCGTAGTTACGCCGCCCTGACATGGATAAAATATTGATTTTCAGCATCTTTTAGAGATTTTGGCAGGTAAAGCGGCGGACAGTTTGGGGCATTCGCCCGCAAGATTGCGCTCCGATTTTGGCAGATAGCCCGCCGTTTCAGTCGCTGCGACATGGATATAATATTGATTTTCACTGGCTTTTGAGGATTGCGGACAATCCTGGCAGCGGATCGCTCAGGGCATTCGCCCTCAAAGCCCCGCTCCGACTTGGATAATCACCAATTTACCAATATCTTTGGGGTCTAACTAGACTGCATATCATGACCATCGAACGCACGGCAGATGCTATCATCGTGAAACTGCCAACGAATATTAACATCGAGGAGATTCAGCGTTTTTTGAACTACCTCCGCTACAAAGAAATTGTTGCCAAAAGCAAGGCAACCCAAGAGGATGTTGACAAACTTGCCAGAGAGGTCAACAAAAGTTGGTGGGAGGAAAATAAACATCGTTTTCTGCCCGGAGAATGAAAGTCGTAGTAGACAGCAACATTGTCTTTAGTGCCATGCTCAACCCCGAAAGTAGCATTGGCGACATCATCTTGAACTCTCAGGATACATTCACCTTTTACGGCTGCGAATATTTAAGAGAAGAGATCAACGACCATAAAGTTAAGATTATCAAGATCGCCGGGTACGATGAGCACGAATATGACGAGGTGGAATTTTTAGTTTACAAACAGGTTGACTTCTTTTCGGAAAGCACAATCCCTTTTGAATTTTGGCAGAAAGCGGCTGACTTTGTTAGGGACGTTGATATGGATGACATTTCTCATGTTGCGCTCAGCCTATTTCTTGACATCAAACTTTGGACAGGAGACAAACTGCTCATTACTGGATTGACCAAAAAAGGGTTCACAAACTTCATAACGACCCAGGAGATGTTACAACTCCGACGTGTAATTTAAATATAACAATGGTGCCAACTCTGCATGGTCTCACATAGCCGACTAAATGCGGCCACGTAGCCCATGCTCCCGTTCAACGAATCAACCAGGAGGAAATAACAGCCCCTCTTATTGCCGACTCCTATTATCTGCCGATGAGAAAGATCTAAAATCTGTTACCCTTGAATCTGCCTTCTGGTAAAAAATAATAAATATATACGCTTGATATACAAAGGATTAGAAGTCCCCCTAAAGGATGTTTGGCAAACTTATAATTTGGGGAATTGCTAGTTTTTCCGTAATTTTGGGTCTTACTTAGCCATGAAAAGGAACATCCCCTATCACTTAGAAATCGAAATCGACCGCTTGACAAACAGCGTCCAAAACACCATTTCTGGCGATAGTTTTGCAACAGACGTGTTTGAGGTTGCCAAAGCCGACCTGAAAAACGTAGTCAAAGCCAATGGCTGGAAATTTGATTGGAAGGCCGAAATGAAAGAGGCTGACAGAAAGGTTTACAAACTCACGATAAAAGACAATCCTGACATCATCCAAGGTTTGGCAAGTATCAGTGACTATGGCGACCATTTTTACCTCCACTTGGTAGAAAGTGCGCCATTCAATCTTGGGAAAAGAAAACTTTATGCTGGTGTTCCAGGAAACTTGTTCGCGTTCACTTGCAAACTCTCTTGGGATAAAGGCTATGAAGGATTCGTTTCTTTTCAGTCCAAAACCAAACTGATTGAACATTACGAATCATCTATGGGCGCAACCCATGTCGGAGGACACAAGATGGTCATATTTCCAAAGGCTTCGCTCAAACTTATCAAACAATATTTTCAAACATAAACAGATGGGACACATAAAAGAACCTGTAGGCGTTGATCTCAATATAGGTCCTATGCCATTCTCTGCCGAGGATCGTCAAGAGGTAAGTGCAATCATTGCGCAATACAAAAGCACAGGCGAGATGCCTAAGTTGCCGCGAAAGAGCAAGTCAAGAAGAAGAAAATTTGTTGTCATTAAAGATAGTGTGCTTGCGCGGGCAAAATCTAGGACTGTAAAGGAGAAGCCCACCGTCTTAGGGTCAGATAAATAATAATAATGCGTTGAACTTTGCACTACTGCCCATGCTTCCTAAGCGTCGCACAGGCAGCAGTGCTTTCGATGGGCAACATGAGGTAGAAAATAATATATATACCAGTTTCCTCCGGTTTCGCTGTTTCCAGATTTTCGCTCAAAAAATAATTTTGCCAAACTGGGCTTGGAATCTTAAGCGAAACAAAACGTGTTAAAAGATAGAGGGAAACGCACACGATACACCGCTATTTTCCGTATTTTTGTTCCCAAAAGATTGTTTCATGGTACTCCAGGACAAATATATTAACCCGTTTACTGATTTTGGCTTCAAGAAGTTGTTTGGCTCGGAACCGAACAAAGACTTGCTCATTGATTTTTTGAATCAGGTGTTGCCCGGAAAGCACAAGATTAAAGACTTGACATACGCTCGCACGGAGCAACTCGGCAACTCGGAAGCAGACCGAAAAGCCATCTTCGACCTGTACTGCATCGGGGAAAACGGTGAGCGTTTCATCGTAGAGATGCAGAAAGCGAAGCAGAATTTTTTCAAGGACCGAAGCGTCTACTATTCCTCATTCACAATTCAAGAACAGGCAAAGAAGGGCGACTGGAATTATAAGTTGGCCGCCGTATACATGGTAGGTATCCTCGATTTTACCTTTTCAGAGGACGAGGCCGAGCAGGAAGTACGCCACGAGGTGCAATTGAAGGATCAAAAGTGTCGGATGTTTTATGACAAGTTGACTTACATCTATCTGGAGATGCCCAACTTTAGCAAAGCAGAAGGAGACTTGCAAACCAATTTTGACAAGTGGATGTATGTGCTGCAACAATTGCCATACCTTCAAAATCGCCCATCGGCTCTACAGGATAGGGTATTTCAGAAACTGTTTGAGGCAGCCGAGATAGCCAAATTCACGCCCGATGAAAAAAACAAATATGAAGAGAGTTTAAAATATTACCGTGATTTGAAAAATGTGGTGGATACTTCATTTGATGAGGGCAAAGCAGAGGGCAAAGTAGAAATCGCCCGTCAAATGAAATCTGAAGGAGAGCCAATTGAAAAGATTGTCCGATTTACCGGTCTCACTAAGGAGGAAATAGATAAGCTGTAATAATATTCGCCACTTTCTATGCACTCGCGTTCATGCCTCCTAAGCGTCGGCACATTGCGAGTGCGGCAGTTATCTGCCATACCTCTATAAAAAGGATCTATATGCAAAGGAAAACGATTTTAATATTAGGTGGTTATGGAGGTGTCGGTCAGTCTCTTGTGCGACTTCTACTGAAGGAAACCCAAGTTGATATAATTATCGCGGGAAGGCGAAAAGACAAAGCAGGTGAATTTGCCGCCAGCCTCCACCGAGAGTTTCCCGACAACCAAGTTGCTAGTCGCTATGCTGATGCTTCAAATCTGGAAAGCCTCCAAAAAGCATTCCAGGGTGTGCAACTTGTCATTGTTCTGACAACTACTCCGAATTTCATCAAGCAAATCGGTCAAGCCGCGCTTTTTTCAGGATGTGACTATCTGGATATTCTCGTAAGCGAGTCCACATTTCACGATTTGGATGAACTGGCCACATCCATTCAGCAACAGAAAAGTATTTTCATCACGCAAGCAGGATTCCACCCTGGTTTGCCAGCGGTGTTTGTGCGCTACGGCGCTCAATATTTTGACAAATATGAGAGCGCAATAATTGCGATGGCGATGAATGCGCGATTTGAACGGGCAGAGCAAGCCGCGGAAATTATTCCGCTGATAGCGGAATTCAATGCGGATATCTGTAAAGCTGGTTCTTGGAGGAAAGCAACATACAGAGATGTCATCTCTATCGAAATGGGAATCCGATTTGGCAATATGAAACTTTTTCCAATTCAGATGGCAGAGATTAAACAAACGCAAGAAATGTTCAATCTGAAGGAAACAGGGGTTTATGTTTCGGGTTTTAATTGGTTCGTTGATTACTTGGTTATGCCAATTATTATGATCACCCAAAAAATCAAGAAAGGATTAGCAACGCGTTTATTACTTAAACTTTTCACATGGGGTGTGAATACTTTTTCTTCTCCATATCAAGGCGTGATATTTTTGAATGACGCCGAAGGAATGAAGGACGGGAAAAAGATAAAAGTGCGAATCGTTGCAGAACATGATGACGCATATCTTTTCACGGCAATTCCTGTGGTGGCGTGTATAAAACAGTATTTAGACGGCGCACTCCATCCAGGATTATGGATGATGGGACATGTGGTTGACGAAAAACGGTTGATGGAAGACATGGGGAAGATGGGGATAAAAATATCAATTCAGATAAAAGATGGGAACGGCAAATAACAAGGGGTTTTTGAAATGGGGGCTGACCAGCTTCGCATCAACAGTTGCGCAAATCCGAACAAGTGTACTTTGTATGAAGTTTAGTGCCAAAAATCCCCCTCTTCATAAACCCCCAAACCGTTATCCTTAATTATAATCACCGACAACAAAATTCATAACAATGAAAGAATATAAATTTTGTCAGTAAATGAACAATCAACAAATCATAGACTGGTTATTAGAAGGAGACGTCTCTATTCAATACCAAGTTTGTCGTGATTTGTTAGGATCTGACAAAAAAAATCTTCAAACCCGAATAGCAAAGGAAGGATGGGGTGCGAAAATTTTATCAAAACGTAATCCGGACGGCCAATGGGGAGATAGATTCTATCAACCCAAATGGATTTCGACCCATTACACTTTACTTGACCTTCGCAATTTAAATCTCCCATCAAACAATGAGGTTGTGCAAGAGACAATCGAACTGGTCTTACAAAATAACCTGGCAGATGATGGAGGTATTCAACTGGGACCATCTACATCAGAGCATAGTGACGTTTGTGTAAATGGAATGTTTTTGAATTATGCTTCCTATTTTAAAACACCTGAAAAGAAGTTACATTCCATTATTGACAGTATTCTTAATGAGATTATGCCGGATGGAGGGTTTAATTGCAGGACAACAAGAAGTGGGGCTACACACAGTTCATTGCACTCCACAATATCCGTACTCGAAGGGTTTACAGAATTTCAAAAAGCCGGATACACCTACAAAAAAGCCGAAATTATTAGCGCTCAAAAAAGTTCAATTGATTTTATTTTGTTACATCAACTATTCTTGTCTGACAGAACAGGTCAAATTATTAATAAAGACTTTTTGAAGTTGACTTATCCGTGCAGATGGAAATATGACATTCTTCGAGCTATGGATTTTTTTCAATATGCCGGAATTGAATGGGACGACAGAATGAAAGCCGCAATAGATGTTCTGGAGTCAAAACGAAACAATGAAGGATCTTGGAATATGCCAGCTGCTCATCCCGGTCAGGTACACGTCAACATGGAGAAAGCAGGCAAACCAAGCAGATGGAATACATTGAGAGTTTTACGAGTAATGAAACATTTTGAAATAGAATAACAACAGATAACTCTGCGTGTCTTCCAACCGCTCGCTAAGCGCGGCGGTTTGACAGACACGCTCACGCAACTTCACCTCCCAATTTCAATTTCCACAATAATCCCCCTCAAAATTCTACCCAATTCCTCCCTGCCAGCCTCCACTTCTTCCATACTTTTAAAAGTGGCCAAACGTCGGTCTTTGTAATTCCCTTCCAATATCGCAGACGCGATTTTTACCACGCTCGGGTGGTGAAAAACCAACAATATCTCGTCCATTTTCCGCGCAGGAGGTCCGAAGGTTACGATATCTTCCTGGTAGTAATAACTCGGGGCATTCCACTTGATGCGCTCTGAGATATTGGGGTAGGCGTTTTTGATGATCGTGCGCAGGGCTTGCAGGACGTCTTTGAGCGGGTGCTCCAGTTGGTCCATGTAGGCTTGCACTAATGCTGTATCGGGCAATTTTTTTGAGCTCATGAATGGGAGGGTGGTTAAAATTCAATTTGCCTTAATGTGTTCATACTGAATCGCAACAACCCCCGATTGAAAAACATGCGAGTTCACCAGCTTCAGCTTTTTAGGGTCTTCCAATCTTGGAAACAAAGGAATACCCTCGATTCACCAACATCTTCTCATATTCCGTTCCGATCATTTCCTCCATGCTCATGAACACCTGCATGAAGTTCAAGGGCTAACAGAGACATTTTCGTGCGCCTTGACCAAACCGGCAATGTCCAGTTTTTGCATTTGACACATAGCCTCCATTACGCGCTGTGATTTGACGGGATCTGGGTCGCCCAATAATTTGCTCAAAATGGGCGGCACCACTTGCCAGGACACCCCGAATTTGTCTTTCAACCAGCCACACATGCTCTCAACGCCTCCGTCTGCGGTCAACTTGTCCCAGTAATAATCAATCGCTGACTGTGTCTCGCATTGGATTACAAATGACAGGGCTTCGTTGAACTGGAAATGATGCTCCCCGTGGTTGTCCATGACCATGAATTTATGGCCGTTGAGACCGAATTGCGCGTGTTGTACCGTTTCAGCCACACCGCTGGGGTCGTTGTCGCCGTAGCGCATGAGGCCATCTGTTTTAGCATTTTTGAAGATGGAGGCGTACAGGTTCAAAGCTTCTTCCGCCCGCCCATGCTGCTCGCCCACAAACATCAGGGTTGGTGTAAATTTTTGTCCCACGTCACTCAATTTACCCAAGGACAGTTGCCAGGTAAGCCCGAAGGGATCTTGCAGCCAGCCATACTTTTCGGCCCAGGGATACCGATCGAGCGGCATCATTACCGAACCGCCTTCCAGGAGTTTTTGCCAGGCGTTGTCGAGTTCAGCCTCGGTTTCGCAGACGACAAAAAAGGAGATCGAGGGGTTAAGTTTAAACATGGGGCCTCCGTTCAAGGCCAGAAAACTTTCCCCACTCAATTCAAAACAAGCATTCATTACAGCGCCGTTTGGCAGCCGGAGCATGCTTGTGATTTTCGAATTGGGGAAAATGGAGGTGTACAAATTGACGGCCGCTTCTGCCTGCTGGTCAAACCAGATGAAGGGCGTGATTTTTTGCACTTGGGAGAGTTCTTTCACTTTTTGAAGTGCTTTTGGAAACATATCCAAGAACATATCCCCGAAGGAATCGTCTATATCCAGTTCAACGCTCAATTCGGCGCCACCGTCCTTTTCCTTGAGGTGGTAGTTTTCATGAGCGCCCGACCAGCCCTTCGCCTCGGCAGAGCTATAGTCTTCCACGCCGTCTTTCAGCTCGCCGAGGTGCTCAAACGACATGAATTCGTTGGGAATCAATCGCGCAATCTTGCTCACCATCCCGGATCCTTTGCCGTCGGTAAATAGGACTTTACTGCCTTCTTGCCAGTCGGTTTCGGCCCGGGAGCCTTCGTGGAATACGCTCGTCCAAACCGGATAGCTCGATTCGCCCCAGAGGATTTCCCAGACGCGTTCTCGCGGAGCGTTGATTTGACTTGAAAAAGTAAGTTTTTTCATTGCTGTGATTCTACGTGTGCTTTAAAATTATTCAAAATGGCCTGCCAACCGTCCTGTTGCAACTCAATGGAGTTTTCAGTTTCGGCTTCGAAATGCACGATCACTTTGGTTCCGTTTCCCTGGTTGGAAAAAAGCACCTCCACTTTGCGTTCGTCGCCCAGCGTGTAGGCAATCTTATCGTGGGTTTTTACCTCATCGTAAATTCCCCAAAAATCAAAGCCCATACTGCCATCTTTGGCGGCCATGTGGGAATTGAATTTACCCCCTGGCCTCAAATCGTTGGTAGCGGCGGTAGTATGCCAGTCGTCCGAGGCGTTGTTCCATTGCATGATGTGTTCGGGAGCGGTGTACATAGCCCAAACTTTTTCTATCGGAGCCTGGACGTTTGCTTCTACGGTGATGGTGGTTTTGTCAGTTGTGTTCATCGTTAAAATTGTGAAAAGATGGAGAAATTAGGGGTGAATGGTTGGGCAAAAGTGCAAAATAAAAGGTCTCCTCAGGGTTGCGGGTAGTCGTAGTTCACCATCCACTGTACGCCAAACGGGTCTCTCAGCATCCCAAAGTAAGCGCCCCAAAAAGTATCGGCGATCGGCATAGACGCCTCTCCACCAGCCGATAGCGCATGGAACAATTGGTCGGCTTCTTCTTTGCTATTTGCCTGAATAGAAATATTGAAGAGATTACCCTGGATGCCTGTGTCCTCTTCCCCATCCGCGCAACCATAAAAAAGTAGAGAGTTTTAATTGAACTCACTAACTTTCATCAAAAAAATGGGATTATGCGAAAAAGCACCTTTTCAGAATCACAGCGTATGGCTATCT
>Ga0247843_1008971_pt1 | contig 11359 bp, 8 predicted proteins | sample LaCruzMarch2017__FD_192420 | JGI IMG/M metagenome (GOLD analysis project Ga0247843, IMG submission 192420) | Freshwater microbial communities from meromictic Lake La Cruz, Castile-La Mancha, Spain - LaCruzMarch2017_8m | ecosystem: Environmental > Aquatic > Freshwater > Lake | place: Spain...
GTTATAGTTGGTTTAATTCACACGTATCGGAGGGATATGCTATGTTTGAACAATTCCGTAATGGATACTATTATCATATGCCCTGAGGCAGTGATAATAGGACGGTGATTTGAAATTTGAATGGAGATTCATGTATTATATTTATGTAGAAAATAACCTAAGAAGCCAGAACCACCACTCCATTATTTTTGCCCTGGCGATGAACGTCGCCATGGACGACGACGGCGGTGGTCCACCACCACCTCCACCGACATGCAATAATAATCGTCGAGGTGGTGTCGTCATTCTTCCATCTCTTGGTAGTATCCGTCCTCATCATCTTCGCGGTACGCCCACTATTAGTAGTGGTGGTGGAACGACCAACGAATACGATGCAGCTAGTGCGAGTGATGGTGCAACGCGTTGGTCATCCTCGTCATCGTCATTGGCAACCTCCTCCGGCTCCGTTACCGCCAGTCTTTCTACGACGACGACGACGAGCTCGAGTTCGGGAGGAGTCGTACTACCGGGAGGACGAACGATATCACTTCCCTCATTGGGAGTTAAAAGAGATCATCAGTCGCGACTGGGAGTGCAGTCTACTGCCGCCGCCGCGACCGCGTCGTCGATGGTACTAACGACTCGGACGAACAATACCGAGAAGGAAAATGTTGGAATAGTAACAACAACGATCGATTGTACTACCACTACTCTTCCTCCAGTCGATGATGATACCGTCATTGTCGTTGCGGCGTCAACAACACGATCCTCCTCGCCCGGGACGACGGCAACGGCCAAGATCGAATTACGCAAAAGGTTAAAACTAACAACTGCTACTGCTGATTGGACTAATCGGAAACAACAATCCACGAGGAGATTGAATAACAACAATGGTAGTGGTAGTAGTAGTAGTAAGATATCATCAATATTACAGAGTAACAACAATGACGACGATGATGATGATGATGATGAGGATAACGATGCGGTCATGGCCAAACGTAGTAGCTGCTTCGAGTCGATAATGTCGTCATCATCGTCATCTGCTGCTGCCGCCGCTGCTGCTGGTGGTGATAATGGTGGAACAATCTTTGATAGTAAAGGAATTAGTCCTATTGATAATGCACCAACAACATCGATTAAGGATATGAATTTAGATTATTTATTAAGTTGGGATCCAACGAAACGTCCTCCTCCTGCCACCACCGTGGGAGTGGATGTTGTGGTTGGTAGTAGTAGTAGTAGTAGTAGTAGTGGTGTTGAGGATACTGATGACAAAATGACGACGACGACGGCAAAGAAGACGACGAAGACGGTAACAATTGTGGAAGATGCATCGATGCGGGAAAAGTCGTCGTCTGTTACGAAGAATAGTACGGTCGCACCAAAGATTACACGTAATGATTTAGCGTATATGATGAATTGGAATCCATTCGATAAGGTAGAAGAAAAGGTTGATGGTATTGGTTGCAGTAGTAGGGATGGTGATGATGGCGCGGTTGGTCAGCGATCGACTATTAACTCAGCCATGACAACAATTGATGAGGCTCACGAAGAGGGTACTAATACATTGTTATTGGGGGATGGTGTGAAGATTACTTCAAGTAAGGAAGGAGAAAGTGCTGATAAGAACAACAACAACAACAACAACAACAACAACGATGCGTTGGTCAATGAAGAAGTAGGAGCATGTTCTAAACGAATAGGTAGTAGTAGTGTCGAAGGTGTATCTATATACGAAGATAAGACGGTGACAACATCCTCGTCGTCACATGAGAGTAAAGAAGAGAAAGTAATAATGATCCCATCATCAACATTGGATCGGACATTCCTACCACTAATTGAGAAAAAGAATATAATACATGTCGAGAATGTACCCTATGTAAAACTGGGCGTTATTGGTAAGGGTGGATCATGTAAGGTATATCGTGCACTATCACGTGACTGCACAGTCGTGGCATTGAAGAAGGTGAAGTTAGATGGATTGAATCAGTTGGCAATTGATGGGTATGCTAATGAAATTGCATTATTAAAACGTCTACAGGGTAATCCGGCTATTATACAACTATACTCGGCAGAGGTTGATCTTGATCGTAAGTCGATACTACTAGTGATGGAATTAGGGGAGGTCGATTTGAATTATGTCCTACGGCAGCAGGCATTATCATCATCGAAGCAGCAGCAGAAGCAACAACAAGGCAGCAGAGGAGGAGTATCATCATTGAATATGAATTTTATCCGTCTCACCTGGCAACAAATGCTAACTGCTGTACATTCTATCCACGAGGAGCGTATTATACATAGTGATTTAAAGCCTGCCAATTTCTTATTTGTTAAAGGTGCATTAAAGCTTATTGATTTTGGTATTGCCAAGGCAATAGAACGGGATGATACGACGAATGTATATCGAGAGACACTTAGTGGAACATTAAGTTATATGTCCCCTGAGGCTATTATGGATACTAGTACTAATGCCAAGGGTGAACGCGTGAATCGTTGTGGTAGACCGTCAGATATATGGTCCTTGGGGTGTATTCTATATCAGATGGTATATGGCAAGACACCGTTTGCTGATTATGTGGGTATACCGCAGAAGGTCTTGGCTATTACAAATGTGAAACATGAAATACATTTCCCTGATGGTGTTGATGAATCATCAATGGATGCCATGAGATTATGTTTACAACGTGACCCGAAGCTACGACCTCCGATCATTGGTGTGAATGGTCTGCTGAATGAGCATTGCTTTTTACATGGCAAGAAAAAAAACACAGATCAAAGATGAACGAGAATGGTGGGTGGGATGAAAAGGGTATAGATTTTTACTAGTCTTTATTTGGTTTTGTTTGAAAGGTCTAACGAATCTGTACTAGTATAAACAACTGCACCTCGATCTATACCTTATGTATCACCAGTCGGTTGAGAGAGTGCAGACGTGATGAGTACCCTCAGTAAGTTCCAAATTTAGATTTCTCTTATGTAATGCTCTATCTGCGATTTCTGAGTACCTTCATTGAGCAGTGTAGCGAATTCGCTGAGACCCATCTTGATAACTGCATCGATAGGAGGTAAGTACAGAGAAGAAGGCATTCTATCTTACACGAAAAAATGAAAATGCATTCAATAGACAACAACACTCACCGCTGATACATGCATGTAGCTTTAGTTGTTCCATGATATGTACACGACAGCGTTTCGATCCGACACATGCAAACGACAAAATGGCGCAAGAACAATGAAACAGGTCCACCCCACCTCTTAACTTGGCCCCAAGTGCGGCAGTTTCAACATCAATCCCAAGCCGCTCGGCCTCATCAGCTTCATCACTACGGTAGTACTGATACTCCGCAATACGTGCTCTCTCATCATATTTCAGACATAGTTCTATCGTGCGATCACATTTCTCACAATCTTCCTCTACGAACTTCACCAACAATCTCGAGTATGCGTCATACCTCGATGTCACATTAATCTGTCGTGTTAATGAGTACATTATATTTACAACATTTCGTTCTATGTCCACCAGCCACTTTTTACGTGCATTTGTTGCCCTCCTGGCGCGCTTGCTAACTTGAACACCCTTCTTCTTCGCGAGGGCGCTACCACCGTCACTACATGCGGCAGGACAAGGTATTGCCGACTTTCGTGCCATGTATAGTGGAAACAGTAGCTTAAGACCTCCGATATTAACAAATGCCTCGCATGCAATTTTGTAGGCATCGTCTTCGCAGTCTTTATCACTACCATTTCTAGATGATGATGAGGATCTTGATAATGCAAAGTTAAGCACCCGTAACGCACCACCACCCGCATGGACCTTCTGTCTTACACATCGCAACATTAGCTCAATGCCCTCGGCTTTTACAAAGTCTGTAACATTATCCTCTCGCAATAACGATGCCGATAGTATACCAAAGACATTCTCGAGGAATTCACATTGTACTTCAATTTGAGGATCGGTCTTACGATATGTAGCAATGGCAATGAGGAGTATTTCCATCCCATCAATCGTTACTGCTGCATTCGATGTCTCATCATCGGTACTCTTCTTTGCCTTTTCATTAATTCTGTCCTCGTCATATTCGAATGCCGATTTGTATTTCAGTAGAGCCACCAACCTCGGCCCACAGGTCGTATAATCCTCGTGCTGAAGTATTACCGACAGGATTTCCGCAGAGTGTAATCTTATGACTGCAGGCGAGATTGCAATCGCCTTCGTCGCTGTACTATGTACAGTCCGCTCATCGTCGGCATCTTCTTCTTTACTAATCCGTTCAAAGAGCCAAGACAAAAGTGACGTCTTTTCACATATACATGCCGCTACAGACTTATCATATTTTTCTGTCGATGATCGGCCCAGCACAAGCCGATCCAAATCGAGTAAGTATTCAACCAGTGTTAATGCATCCTCAACCCCCTTGGCATCCTCCTCGACACTTTCATCCAGTCGTCCAAGGTTGGATGACAGTAGGTCAAGACCATTACCATCTACAAATGCATTTGCTAATAATGCTACATTCCGCGCCCTCCTGTCATCATCCTCTCTTCCATCTACACCATCATCATCAATAGCAGCAGCAGTAGAAAGGATTGATGGGTCTAATAATTCAACTAGTACATCCAGCACACCCGTCGCAATATCTACATTTTCATGGTGTAATAATAGCAACAAACTATCTATCATCCCCCCCTCGACTAGCTCGGGATAAAGATTGATATATGCCGCAGCATCCTTCATTGATAATAGTGCATCATTCAATGCCAATTCGTCATTTACAAACTTCTCGGGATTGTTGGGATGGGCATCTCTCGAATTGCGATTCCGCGTTAGAGATTTGGCCAAATGTTTGCATGCCAAGCGGGCACCTCGCATTGTTGGTTCAAGAAGTAGTGTTGTCGTCGTCAAACACGATGCCGATTCTTCAGCAATGGCAAGTAGCTCCTCTCCCGTCGTTTTATGATGACGAGATGGTATAGTGTGGAGCGTGTCGCGAGATGTATCGAACCGTGCCTTTTTATGCTCCCTCTTTCCTTCCTCGACTTGTTGTAAATCATTATCATCATATACGTCGGGTTGGGGAGGGAGGCCGATGATCCCATCGAGGATGTCAACAATCCCTCCTTCAGTAGTAGAGGACAAGGTCGTTTTGGTGGAGGACATGGTGTGCAAACTAAGGCGGGAAGTGGGCAAAGTCTCAGTACAAACAAATCAATCGTCACAACACCATGGCTCATCTCCTTCGATCATACGACGCATTCGCAAAGCCCATCGATAGTATACGTGAACGATCCGTCACCGGGGGGTATATTACCATCCTTGCATTAACTTCTGCCTTACTCCTCCTTCTTTCACTATTAGTGAATCAACTCCAAACAACGACACGACACTCGATGCACCTTGCCGAATCGATACCCTCACTCCTATTTACTAACTTATTTGGACATTCACATAAGCTAAAGCAATTAGTCGGACATCATATACCATTACGAGTACATGTTACGTTTCCACATGTAGATTGTGCAAGTTTGGATTATAGTCACGATGGTAATTCAGCGAGCGGGCCAGAGAATATATTTGCACATTATCATAAATCTCCATATACATTCACGAAACGTAAACCCACTGTTCGGGAATACCTACAAGCGACGGTACCAGCAACTTCGTTTACTGCTACTAATGTTAACACTAATGCTGCAGCAATGATTGAACAGAAACGATTAGAGGGGTGTACCCTATTAGGCACACTTCACATCCCGCGTGTGGGTGGGACAATTACCGTTTCTGTTTCACCCGAGGCATGGCGTCGAGCGGTGTCTATCTCAACTTTTGGGATTGACTTACAATCTATCATGTCCGGAGGTGGAGGACGAGGTGTGGATCCATTTCATGGTCATTTACCCAATGTAACACATTATATACATGATATCACCTTCGGTTCGGCATTCCCACCAGGCTCTAATCCGTTAATTGGGGCGCATCATATTATGGATAATGGTAGCGGTGTGGCATTGGCAAGTGTAATTGTAAAGCTGGTGCCCACATCCTACATCCGGCCATTCCACTCGGTCATGGAAACCTATCAAGCAAGTGTAGCCCGGCATATAGTACAGCCGGAAACATTGGCCAATCAACGATCAACAATGTTACCTGGACTATTAGTCACGTATGACTTTACACCGTTGGCGGTAAAACATGTGGAACATCGAGGTGAAAATTTTCTTATTTTCTTAAGTTCAATGATTGCAGTGGTGGGGGGAGTGTATGTTACTGTGAGTGCCGTGAGTGGAATGGTAGTCGATTCAGTTCAGGCGGTAGCAAAGAAGTTGGATTGATGTAAGGTACTACATGAGATATAATTAAAGAAGTAAAAACCGTGAATGACAAAAACACATATTCATTCCTTTACATCCTCAGACGTTTTCGGCTCCGATTCTTCTCCCCAATATGATTACTTGTTGCACTACTACTAACTAAAGCAGCACTACCATCGCCATCTGCGGGTGTGTCATCTTCATCATCATCATCGGAAATTTCCTTATCCCAGTCCTGGATTTAAATGATAATATCAGAATGATGATAATACACAAAACACCGTGAAAAAGAAAGTGACGAGAATAGAGAGAAAGATACATTACTTAATTAACTCACCTTAAGTTTAGAATTCATCATGAAATCATCCTTGAGTGCAGTCCATCCAATAGATTTGACACCACTCGTGCTGCCAGTTTTATTCCCACTTGATCCCACCAATGATGTACTGTTATTACTGTTTTTACCAAGTGTTCCACTATCTCCTCCTCCCGCTGCTGCTGCTGCTGACATTTTTATCATATCCAAGAATCCATGCTTTGTTGTAGCACTCTCAAGTAGTAGTCCCCCACTAACAACACTTCCATTCCGTTTCTTTTCATTCGACACAGCAAGACCACGTAACCGTCCTTCCTCACGTATACGACGTCGATCCTCTTCCTTCTCTACTGCCTCTGCAGTAATGGCAGCACGATGTTTCGATATGGCATTAAATAATGCCACAACGCCACGAGTTGCGATACGACGTTGTGTACGTTCCATTTCAATTTCTGTGGCAATTGCCATGGCATTGTTATTGTTCGCATCATCATCTTCGTCGTTATCATCATCATCTTGACCGCTACCTGAATCTACCGTCGTAGTTTTCTTCTTCGTCTTCGTTTTTTTCGACTTTTGTTTCCATAACTTTTCTGCAGACATTTCTACAGTTGGTGCTAATGGCAAACGCATGGCAGATAGATTCTCGGCACGACGATTGCGTCGTTTTTGGCGTAATGCTCGATCTTCCATTTTTAACTGTTGTTGGAGACGTTGTAATGGTGTTGTTGTCTTGGAGAGTATGACTGGTCTATTGTTGTTGTTATTGGTGTTATTGCTATTGATGTTGTTTGAATTAGTATTTGTGGCCTTGGAAGTTGTTGATGAGGTGTGTGGCAGTCGGGATAATGATGACATTGACACACCTCCACCACCACCGAGGATTCGTGACATTGCGTCGGCCATTCCGAGTGACTTGACATCATGCGGAGAGGAGATCATCGTCTCGACTTTATCATCGTCTTGACCGTAATCGTCATCACTGGTACCGGCCTCCTCCTTGTCGCCATCGTCGACATTGTCATCGTCATCGCTGTCGACATTCTTTGTCTTCGTCTGTTGTTTAGGCCTCGCTTTTGCCTGCTGCTGCTTCTTCTTCGTCTTTTCATCCTTAATCATGACATCGTCTACTGCGACTTCATAGACATCATCGTAATCCTTCTCACTGCTACTATCATCATCATCATCGGACTCCAATACTAATTGATGGTCACCAGCAGCATCGTCCTCATTAATATCGGTATCTTCGTCATCACTTGAGCCGGCAAATCGATCCAGGTCCATCATTTCCTCCTCGAGACCTGGGTTCTTCATCTTCTTGTCGGACGAAGATGATGATGATGCAGCAACATCGTTGTTGCCCTTCTTCTTCTTGATATGATGGCGAACCATGGGGGACTATGGGGGAGTGGTTGTTTGTGTGGTTGGCGGCGCGGGCAAAGCCGTTGGGGATGCGCCTCTCTCAAAAGCTTCCCGGTTCTCTGACCTTCGACAACAGTATCTCGGCGTCGATTTTATAACGTAGGATGGAGCGCATCCAGCAGCTAATGCGGGGCATGCCAGGGGGTGGTGGCATGGGCGGCCCTCCCGCTGACTCCCCCACGGCAGACTGCAGTGAAAAAGTCCACGTATCCTCTCTTGCCTTGCTAAAAATGCTCAAACATGGCCGCGCTGGCGTTCCCATGGAAGTTATGGGACTTATGCTTGGTCAATTCGTGGATGACTACACTATCAACTGCGTAGATGTATTTGCCATGCCACAGAGCGGTACATCGGTAAGTGTCGAGGCCGTCGATCCCGTCTTTCAAACGAAGATGCTCGACATGCTCGGCCAGACCGGACGAGGGGAAATGGTCGTGGGGTGGTATCATAGTCATCCAGGCTTCGGGTGTTGGCTAAGTTCGACGGATATTAATACCCAAAGTTCATTCGAGGCACTCAATTCACGTGCTGTGGCATTGGTCGTGGATCCTATCCAAAGTGTCAAGGGTAAGGTCGTTATTGACTGCTTTCGTCTTATCAATCCACAAATGATGATGCTTGGACAAGAACCACGACAAACTACCAGTAATGTTGGACATCTCAACAAACCCTCCATTCAGGCATTAATACATGGTCTGAATCGTCATTATTATAGTATAGTCATTGACTATCGTAAGAATGAACTGGAGGAACAGATGCTTATGAATTTACACAAACGGAATTGGACATCGGGTCTGACCGTGGATAGGTTCGAATCACACCAAACGAAGAATGAGGATGTCGTTGAACGTATGTTAAAGTTATCCGAGGATTATAATGATAGGATCATACAGGAGGAGGGGAAGACGGCCAACGAGATATTAGTTGAGAATGTGGGTAAGGTTGATCCGAAGAAACATTTGGAAATGTGTGTATCGGATTTGATGAGTGCCAACATTGTCCAATGTTTGGGAACCATGTTGGATACTGTAATTTTCTAATGAGAGAGGAGGGTGTACCAACATGATGGTGGGAGGATATGTGGGGAACGAGGAGGGGGGGGGGAGGGGGGAAGTCTATGCTGGATGGATAAGTTGAACATTATATTACACACAATATATTACCATTGAAAAAATATCTCAAACCATCGAACAAAGGGGATAAAGGTATGGGGATCACGTACTATATCACCGTATCGTAAATTCAATTACAACATCACCCTTCCGACCTGTATTTGATGTCGGCATGCCTCGTCCAGGTATTCTCATTTTATCCCCATTCCGTGTTCCTCTGTTTGATTCAATAATCAATGTCGTTCCATCAGGCAAAGGCAATTTCAACCGTGATCCACGCTCAGCCTGTCTTGACGTGAGGTGACATCTCCATGCCAAATCGTAATCATCCACACGTTGTAAATATGGATGCGCCTTCTCGCGTATTATAAAGGTAATTGGAGGTAATCCAGCCTCGGATGGAAAGTGTATTTCATTCCCACTCTTTATACCACGTTCGATATGTACCTCATATACCTTTTCTCCACCCCCCAGTCCTGGATACGTTACCTTTAATTTCTTCGTACATCCTTTGCTTAGCTCCTCGAGAGTGCAATGTACTGGTTTAGTCACTCGATTACTACTACTACTACTACTACTGCTCTGCCGTCGTCGTGGTCCTGAAGTTCGTCCGCCATAGTTGTAGTTGGGATTACGTTCCGTGTATCCATTATTTGTGCCAACCCCTGCACCACCTCTTTCATCCATCCCAAATGGCACCCCCCCCATCATTTGTCGGAGTATATCATTCAGGTCCACATCGATACCTCCTCCTCCTCCTCCTCCGTTACTACTACCAAAGGGTGATGCGCCACCAAATAATGGACCACCACCGGGAAATCCACCGTTGCCAAAGTGGAATGTTCTTGCATTACCAGCACCGCCACCAGCACTACCTCCACCACCACCAGTACTATCAAACATGTTGCTAAATCCTGGTTGGAAATTGGGTTCTAAACTACGTTCGCCATATCTATCATATATTTTCCTCTTCTCGTCATTACTCAAGTATTCATATGCCTTGGCAATTTCCTTGAATTTCCGTTCAGCAACTGCACGGTGCCTTGCGGGCACCTTGTCTGGATGATGCCTTAGTGCCATCTTTCGATATGCCTTTTTAATCTCCGAGGAGGATGCCGTGGGTGATATGCCAAGTGTCGAGTAGAGATTTCCTCCAGGACCTCTCGTTGTGCTTGCTGTACAAAAACAGCAGCAACAAATACTACTGAGCAGTAGTAGCAGTTGTAGTAGTAACAGAGGTTGGAGGTGACATCGTCGTCGTCGAGTGTTCGCTCCGCCCTCGGCCATCGTCGCACCTCGTGAAGGGCAGAGGGTTTCTAGCGGAGCCTACCAAGAAAAATTACTTACCACTTTTAAGCTGTTTATGTAGAATAAGTGGATACATATCCATAAAATGGGGGCTTCGTATGCTTTTGGGAAAAAATTTACTTGGTAATTATTTTTGGCCGAATGATTGGTAATTTTTTCCAGCCCTCGCGAGACGGCAGACTTTTGAGGGCGATGATAAAATGATGATGATGCCATCAGCGGCCCTCCGCAACGCTAACATCCTCTTTCTCTTCATATTGATTCTTCTCGGCTCCGCTCATACGACAGCAGGAGCGGCGGTGGTAGCTGGGGGCAATGCTACCGTCATTGCCGATTCGCACTCATCTTTGACATCAATGTCATTGGCGGACGACCATCACCACAGTAATAGTAGTCCAGCAAGCTCTACCACTGTTCCAGGAGGCTCACACAATAACGACGCATCATCATCATCATCGTCGTCGTCAATCTACGATCACGAAGAGTGGGACGAATACGTCCATAACGTATGCATCAACTGTCATGTCTTCGTTGATATACGCATTGTCATTACCGAGGCCACCAACAACAATGACGAGGACGAACTGTATTCATCCGCGAGCAACAATGGACGGAGAAAGTTTACTTCTTCTTCTACTCCTCGTCCTGATCATGAAGCGGACAACTTCTTCACGCTGCCTCGCGGTGGTAGTATTCGTATGCCCATGCCGAACATTCGATGGCGTGTAATGCTGCACGAGATTCTCCCCGCCGACGATGCCAACGGGGGTAACGGAGCTACGCTACTACCGCTCGCGAATGCCATCGCCCATCCACATCTCGTCGCCGACGCGCCATCATCATCATCATCATCATCATCATCGGAGGACCAACAACGTGCACACCATCATCGTCACAATCATACACTATCGGC
>Ga0247843_1008975_pt1 | contig 11356 bp, 7 predicted proteins | sample LaCruzMarch2017__FD_192420 | JGI IMG/M metagenome (GOLD analysis project Ga0247843, IMG submission 192420) | Freshwater microbial communities from meromictic Lake La Cruz, Castile-La Mancha, Spain - LaCruzMarch2017_8m | ecosystem: Environmental > Aquatic > Freshwater > Lake | place: Spain...
GCTATCGTTCAGCCCTGTGATGGGATTGTTGGGATTGAGAATAACTGCGGCAGCCACCACAGGCCCTGCCAAACAGCCTCTCCCAGCCTCATCGCAACCCACCTCCACACCTTCGGCATATACAAAAGGCGCTAAGACGGTTGGGAGTGGTTTTGATGTTCGGGTGGCGGTCATAGCAATCCTATCCCTGCTCCATTTTTTTCACCATGGTGAGAATGGTAGCCACAGCGCAGGTTTCGTTGGTTTGGTCGTACACCTCCACCAACCACTTCACTATGCCTTTGGCAATATCGGCATCGTCTCGTTTCTCTTGCTCCACTTTCTCTTTGCAGGTGAGACGCACGCCAATGGTCATACCAGGATAAACGGGCTTTACGAAGCGCGCATCTTCCAATCCGTAGTTCAACAATACGGGGCATTTTCGCGGCTCTACAAACATGCCAGCAGCCTTGCTCAATATCCAATAGCCGTGGGCCACGCGGCCTTCAAAGAGTGTTCCGTCTAATGATGTGGCATCTACGTGAGCATAGAAATGGTCACCACTGACGTTAGCAAAGTTGATGATGTCTGATTCGGTTACAGTGTGCTTGTGCGTTACCAATGTTTCGCCAATCTCCAATTCTTCAAAGTGTTTCATAAACGGATTGAGCAACACTTCTTTTTGCTTGGCTCCAGTTTGATACACATTGGTGATGGCCGTTATCATGCTTGGCGAACCTTGAATGGCGGTGCGCTGCAAATAGTGCAACACGCCACGCTTGCCGCCCATCTCTTCTCCGCCACCCGCTCTACCTGGGCCACCATGCACCAGAAGCGGCATGGGCGAACCATGGCCTGTGCTTTCTTTGGCACACTCGCCATTGAGCACCAACACCCTGCCGTGGTAGGATGCTGCGCCAAGGGCAAACTGCCGAGCCGATTTCTCGTTATTCGTAACAATGGAACAACACAAGGAGCCTTTGCCCAACTTGGTAAGTTGGATGGCATCGTCCAATGTAGCATAGGGCAGAATAGTACTTACAGGGCCAAAGGCTTCTATTTCGTGGGTGCCCATTCGGGTAAATGGGTCATCGTTGCGCAGCAAAATGGGCGACATGAATGCTCCCTTCTCGGTGTCGGCACCCGTAAGGGTTACATTATCCAAGTTGCCAAACACGATGCTCGAATCTTTGAGCAATTCGGATACTTTTTGCTTCACATCGTTCATTTGGGCACGGCCTGCCATAGCACCCATGCGCACACCTTCGAGGCGAGGGTCGCCAATGGTGGTTTTCTCCAAGCGTTGGCCTACAGCTATCTGCACATCTTCCACCAAATTTTCGGGAACAATGATTCTGCGAATGGCGGTGCATTTCTGTCCGCATTTCACGGTTATTTCTTTGACCACTTCTTTGATGAACAACTCAAACTCGGGTGTGCCCGGCACCGCATCGGGGCCAAGCACGCTTGAGTTGAGGCTATCGGCCTCCATATTGAAAGGCACGCTATTGTTGATGATGGCAGGATGCGCCTTTAACATGCGCCCCGTAGATGCAGAACCCGTGAAGGTGACCACATCTTGGCTATCTACAAAGTCGAGCAGATTGCCTGCGCTACCGCATATTAATTGCAGCGCACCGGGAGGCAAAATGCCCGAAGCTATGATATCTTCTACCATGGCTTGGGTGAGAAACGAGGTGACGGTGGCGGGCTTGACTATGGCGGGCATACCTGCCAACCAATTGACTGCCACTTTCTCTAACATGCCCCAAATGGGGAAATTGTAGGCATTGATGTGAATGGCTACACCTTCTTTGGGCACCATAATGTGATGGCCTATGAACGAACCGCCTTTGGATAGCGGAGCAAGCTCGCCATCTACGTAATAGGTTTCGTTTGGGAATTGCTTGCGCAAACTGGCGTTGGCAAATAGATTGCCGATGCCGCCTTCTATATCTATCCAGCTATCCACTTTGGTGGCGCCTGTGGCATAGCTCACTTCGTAGTATTTGGCTTTGCGCTCCATGAGGTACATGGCTAGGGCTTTTATCATGCGGCCACGCTCTTGGAATGTCATACTGCGCAGCACTTGCCCATGCTGACGGCCATAGTGCAATGCGGCTTCGAAGTCGATGCCTTTGCTGCTGGCAGTGGCTACTTGTGCGCCTGTTACTGCGTTGTAGAGTTGGGTTCCATCGCCATCGCCCGTTATCCAACGCCCCGAAATGTAATTGCCTAGTTTGCTCATAGTGTTTTTTCGATAAGAGCCCAAATATAGGTTGCAGGGAAAAAGGAGGAGTGGCTTTAGGATAAAAGTGTAATCGGAGTAGCTGCTTTGCGCGCACAAGCCGAAAAATCATGAACCAAAAAGGGCTGCCTCGTGTGTTGAGACAGCCCTTTTATTTGGCGTTAAGTACTTCGGCACTATGGCATTGGTGGCGGTGGAGTGTTGGGAAACAATTGGAAGTTTTGCTCTTGGTTTACTCCAGCCACGGCTGTTACTGGGCGCAACTGGGTGGCTAAGCCTGGAAACTCTGCGCTAAGTGTAGCATTGACTGGCTCGGTGAGGCCAGTAAGTGGGAGACTGTAAAACCCGCCAATACCCGTAGTAGTTTGTATAGACCCTTCGGCATTGCTGGCGCGAATGATGGCACCCACTACAGGATTGCCGAAGCTATCAGTAACCAATCCGTAGAACTTCATGCCTGTGCTGGGGGTGGGGCTACCACCGCTGATAAGACCAAGAATGATGTTGAAGGTGAATTGCTCGCGGACGGATGGATTGTCGCGGAAGATTTTCTTGCCGTCTTCGAACATGTTGGTCAACGCGAGGTACATATCGTTGTTGATAACGGTTTTGACATCGGTGAGGCGCTTGCTTTCTTCTTCGGCCTCTGTAAATTGTAGATACTTGGTCGAAAAGGCATCTTTGGCAAGGACATAATCGGCAACATAAGCAGGGGGCATTCCTGCTGCGGTGAGGGCGACATTGTTGTCGGTGAGGAAAGATAGGCCGCGATCGAGTAGGCGGTTGACGGCATCCCAATCGAAATTGAGGGCATCTTCAAAGTAGCCATGACCGGCAGCGTTGCGTTTGTCTTCGTATTCTGCTGGCGGGAAGGCATCGCGGATGTAGCTGCTCATATCGCTCCATTTGTTGATGGCTGCAATGGCAAGTGGTGCCAGCTGCGTGCGAAGCGTTTTATGGACTTCATCGCGGGCGGCCTCATCGGGCATGAGACGAGCGGCAGCGAGGGCTGCGAGCTGGTCGTTAGCGATGGAGGCGGTGTAGGTAGTTTTAAATGCAGTGAAAAATGAAAGGAATGAAAGGAAACTTGTCCATCCTATACTGATAATGGTATAGAGGTTTTTTTCGCTGCATCCGAAATTACGCTCTGGACGTGGGGCATTAAATTGTGTGTTCATGGTTTTATTCTTTTAAAGGTTTAATGCTCGCGGAATTGCGGCATTTGATGTATGAACGGAAATGTTTGGTCTTTATTGTGGATTTAGAAAAATATTTTTTTTGAATTAACAGTTATTGGGAAAATGGAGGGTGCTTGGATTGAAAATGCAAAGGGCTGATAGGGGATTTCTAAACATCCTGCTCTTGAAGTTTAGGATTGGGACTGTAGACCTTGGCTTGGGCGGGTGAGCAACCATTTTTGCAGTAATTTATTGCTGTTGTGCAATGCGTTACGATTGTTTTGGAATAGTTAAAGGTTTGATGGCAGTAAAACAAGGTTGGATTGGAATAAGCAAAGGTTGTTTTGGAATGATCCAAGGTTGTTTTGGAATAAAAAAAGGTTGGCTTGGAATAGGTAAAGGTTCTTTTGGAATAAAAAAATGTTGTTTTGGACTACTCAAGGGTTCTTTTGGAATAGTTGCCAGTAGTTTTGGAATAGATAAGGATAGTTCTGCGATCAGTGTTTGCTGGGAAAATGGGGAAATTCAATTAGGAATTATGAATTAGGAATTATGAATTAAAATTTAGGGAATGAAACACTGTTCCGCAGGGGCGGAAAGACTGATTGAAGTGATTTTTTTGGGTGGCTAGGTTGATGATGTCTTTGCGTTAAGAAATGGTGGGCTGGCCCTTCGACCAAGCTCAGGACAGGCACCCACCGAATAAAACGAACGAGCGAAAGACGCTCGCTCAGGCGGGGGCTAAAATTGTTTAGATGCCTGTAACAATAACAAAACAATAATCCACAATGTGTAAATGCAATGGTAATAAAACGTTACTTCGTTGATATCTTTCCATAACTAAATATATTTTTATGAAATTGCCATTTAACACCATTGCTTTAATCCTGTTCCCTTCGCTTCTTTGTAATGCTCAGGAATATGAGTATGTGCCTTTCCCAAAGGAGAATGCGAGTTGGCATATCGACAACTTATCCATGGACTGCCCACCATCCCCGGCCCTGTGTTCGCAGAGTACCATGGCACTTGCAGACGATACCACCATCAATGGACTTACGTATACTAAAATCAATTCGGTTTATCTGGGCGAGATAACCAGCAGTATATTGTCGTTTTTTAGGGAAGACACTGCCGAGCGCAAGGTCTATGGCCTTTTTTGGGACGGAGAATATCTGGTTTATGATTTCAGTCTTATGGTCGGAGATACATTTTTTGTCCCCCCTCCACTGAGCAGTTGGCCAGAGGCGAACGAATTCTACATCATCACTAGCATAGACACCATTTTGGTGGGCAATTCGCTCCGAAAAAAATTCACTTTCACTGGAGATGCCACGATAGAAGAAAGTAGTTTTTGGATAGAAGGCATAGGAGGTGGAAGCGGCCCCCTTATGTCGCACTATGTATTTGAGTCCTGGTCAATCCTCAGATGCTTCAATCTGCACCTTGACCTTCTATATTCAGAGCCATTTCCTTTCCCTCCTCAACATCTTTTACAGCAGTATCCATGGTACGAGTACTGTGACACAAATGTTGTAGGCGTTGAAGAGCTAACAGCTGAAAGAAGTTTGTTAAATGTGTATCCAAATCCTGCAATAGAAAATCTGATTATCAATGTTGAAAATGACCTTGATATAGTTACCATCAATGTCATAGATGCTCTTGGACGTTTTGCACTATCAACATTTTCATCTCATTACGAGCTGGATGTCTCTACTCTTACCCCCGGCATATACATCGTAATGATATCACTCGAAAACGGTACACATACATCAACTAAATTTTTGAAACAATGAAATTCAAATTGCTGCCCGGGCTGTTTTTTCTTATCCCATCATTGGTTGTTTCTCAAACCTCATTGTCATCTTCCGGGGGTGACTTGTATGATATAATTTCAGACATCGAACAGTATATAGATTCAAATTCTACTGGGCCAAGTATCAAACAATTCAATCGCTGGCGCAACCATTGGGAGCCTAGGCTTTACCCACATGGGGATTTTAAGGTGGCCTCTAATGCGGAAACTCAATGGGCTCTATCATTTGGGGGACAACAAGCTATGTCCTCTGACTTCAATCCAGATTGGACAGAGCTTGGGCCATTCTCTATAACCTCATCCACAGGTATTGGAAGGGTTGTCGATTTAGAAATGGCAACTAGCAATCCTGATATTCTTTTTGCAGGTACGTGGGGTGGAGGGGTTTGGAAAACCCTAGATGGTGGAAGCAATTGGTTCCAGTTAGGTACAGATAAGAGTTTACCAATTCTGAAAATCGCAAGTGTAGAGGTAAACCAAGCGAACTTAAATCAAATCTGGGCAGCCACTGGTTGCAAGTATAATTACGACTTCGGTTCAGTAGGAGTATATCGTACCTTGGATGGGGGAGTCACGTGGCAAGCTGTGAATAATGGTCTTCCACAGTTTTCGCAACAGAATGGACAGGCCGCTAATTGCAGTAAACTTCTGATTCATCCAACGAATCCTAATCTTATCCGCCTTGTGACCACCACGGGCCTATACCAAACAACCAATGCAACGGGTGCGTGCACATGGAGTCTGATATTTAATCCGGCACAGGAGAGCCTCTTTAATATTGAGTATCATCCCACCAATTCCAACATTATGTACCTGTCAGGCAAGAACGTATATCAAAGCACCAATGGTGGAACCACATGGGCACCCTTGGTCAATGGACAGGGTAATGGCGTTAACCAATTCTTGCAAGGCTTCGACCAGATTAGAAGGATACAGATAGCCGTATCAAGTGCAACCCCTGGACTTCTTTATGCCATGCTATTATTGGAGTCCAATGGCAGCGATGGGAATCCCTCGCAAAAGCAAACACATTTCTTGCGATACCAAAATAATACTTGGACCGAATTAGGTACCCTAAATCAAGTTGGTGCTTCAGTAGGTCTGGCAAGAGATCATACTAGATCCGCCATGGCTGTGAATCCTTTCGATGGTCAGAATGTCCTATATGGGCAAGCCCATTTTTTTGAGTTTATCAGTTCATATTGGAAGCCAAGAGGCTACACTGGAACTGGTCATGCTGACAATCATGACTTTATCTTTCATCCGTCTATTCCGAACGTTGTAATAGTTGCCAATGACGGAGGAGTCTATCGAATCACAAAAAATGGAGACCTATGGACAATAGAATCAAGGTATAACGGACTGGCTGTGAGCAACCAATACCATTCATCTTCTGACAAAGAGAAAGCATACGATATCATTGCAGGCAATCAGGACAATGGCACTCACATGTTCACTCCCTTTGATAACACATGGTCGTTCCGTGGTGGTGGTGATGGCATGCGTTCCACAACAAAGACCCATGGCTCGCTCACCAATCTTATCACTTGTTCAAACAGAACAGGTTTTGGTCACGCACAGAGTACGGCCGCTCCGCCTGCGAATTTCCCAATTAACGCAGGTTCAGGGCTATTATCACAGTTGAATAACCTCATTAGTCCAGACACCGATCTTTTCGATTGGGTGCCACCTATTATTCAGGATCCTAATAATGCTGATATAACTTACATCGGGGGTGGTCATCTATACAAATTGAACATGCAACAGGCCGGTAACCCTGCAATAAGCCTTGCTCTGCGCAGACATGAACTTGTGCAATGGCAAAACCTTTTGGCAGTGGGAGTGGCTCCTGGAAACTCAAATTATATCTACGTAGCTTATGGCCCCTCTGAAACAGAACCTCCGGTCATCGGGCGTACCACTGTAGGAGGTGGTGATATTTGGAATGGGGGTGGACACTATTGGGATGATATCACTCCCCAAGGCATTACCATGAATTACCCAAGGGCCGTTGCGGTAAGCAGCAAGAATCCGGATAAGGCTTGGATATGTTTCTCCGGTTACACCGCTACCAACAAGGTGCTCATGACCACTGATGGAGGACAGGCATGGACGGACTACAGCGATGGTCTTCCATTGCTTCCGCTGAACTGTATAGTAAACAATAACAGTCTTGATGGATCCCTTTATGTAGCCACCGATGTAGGCGTATATTATCGGGATGCTAGTATGGCCCAATGGGAGCCTTACTTTGATGGGCTTCCCAATGTACAGGTCAATTGGCTCGAAATCAACTATTCCAACAACAAGTTGCGTGCAGCCACCTACGGGCGAGGTTTGTGGGAGGCCAACCTCGTATGCGGGTACAACGGAAACCCGGGTGATGAGACGGTATTCTCTCAGAACACCACACTTACTTCAGACAAGTTCTTCTATAATGACATCGTAGTGGACAATAATGCTACTTTGACACTTTCGTCTACTTGCACACTACATATGACCGATGATTCCAAAATTCATATAAAACCTGGAGCTAAGCTTGTTGTTGATGGAGGAAAAATAACATCAATGTGTACCGAGCGCTGGCGCGGCATCTATGTTTCGGGCAACATTACTGCAAGCCAAACGGAGAGTCCTGCGCTATTTGGCAAGCTCACTCTAAAAAACGGAGCCATTATAGAACATGTGCAAGATGGTATCTGCAACTTTGGCCTCACCAGTGGTGGTGCAACAGATTGGAACACCTTTGGCGGCATTATTCAAGCACGGCAAAGCACTTTTGTCAATAATCGCTATGGGCCGTTTTTCGGGCCCTACAGCAATTTTGTAACATCTAATTCTACGCAAATCCTAACCAACGATTTGAGCTACATTGACCGTTGCGAGTTTCGCACCGATAGCGATTTTGGCAGCGATACACCCATAGACCAAGTTACCTTATGGGGCACGCGTGGAGTGAATGTAACAGGAAGTAAATTCCACAATACAGCTACAGCCACTGGCAATCCTGTGGGTCGTGGCCGTGGTATTTATTCGCTAGATGCGATATATACCGTAAAAGATTATTGTTCCATTATCCCCACTGTAGGGCAAACCTGTCCGCCACAAAATCAAACAAAAAGCACGTTCCAAGGGTTGCAACATGGCATAGAGGCAGTGGGTACAGCTGCCTCCACATCTAAAGCTACAGTGAACCAAAGCGAATTTATCGACAATCACAAGGGGATTGTGCTTACCAGTTCTAATGGAAGCAGCATCAAAGGTAACATCTTCCGTCCCGGGCTTTTCGGCTCATATCCAGTTGGACTCTACATCAATCAAACTTCGTCCTATACCGTGTCGTGCAACACGTTTACATCCGTTGGTGGTTCGGTGCCGCTTACCGGAGGTGACCAACGCTACGGCATTTCATCGCTTAACTGCGGTGTGGCATCGCCCATCCAGAAAAACACATTTACATCCCTCTATGTAGGTGCTGAGGCGTTGGGTTCCAATCGCAACTCGGCAGGTGCCGGGCTCAAATATCTAAGCAACACGTTTGATGGGAATTATGTGGGCATAGTGGCACTTACCAATGGTTCGCTACCGAACCAAGGCATCTCAACTTCGCAGGGCAGCAGTAGTGCCCCAGCGGGTAATTTTTTTAGCGCACATTCTTCGTTAGTTGATATCCTAAATTATACTCAACCTTTCACCTACTTCCGCCATGCTGGCACAGGAGATTGGACACCAACAATTTTTGGCAGCATAACAGTGACCGCTACCACCCAGCCTTGGTCGCTTTGGAGTTGTGAGACAGCGCCACAGCAGTCGATGGCACTATACAACGGAGCCACAGAACAACAGCAAACGAAAGAAGTAGAACTGGCTGCCAAAATTGACGGAGGCAATACGCAGCAGTTGCAGTCGCAGGTAGTGGCAACCGACAATGCAGACGATATGGAAGTTTATGGAACATTGATGCAAGGCAGCCCCAATCTTTCAGAACAGGTGCTGCTTTCGGCAGTGGAACGACCTGCACCTATGCCCAATGCCATGCTGCGCGATGTGCTAACGGCAAATCCACAGGCAGGAAAATCGGAAGAAGTTATGACAGGGCTTTCCGAACGCACGCAACAATTGCCCGAATACATGGTGTGGCAGGTGGAAGAAAGTAGCCAAGGTATTTCTCCCATCGAAAAATTGAGGGCAGACATTTCTACGCTCGCAACCGAACGCCAGCAAATGGCCGATGCGCTTACAGACCAGTGGTTGCTCACCGATGGTGAGCCTGTGCAAATGGATAGCGCGATAGCATTGCTTGCGGCCAAAGACGATGAGGCTGCGCTTTATCGATTGGCGCTGATGGCTGCGGAAGAGGGAGATGCCGTGAATGCGGCCGCCCATGCCAACCGAAGATCTGAAAAACTGGGTGAACAAAACAGCGACCGTTTCAGCGAATTGGCAGCATTCTTAGCTCAAATGAGTGCTGATGGTAGAAACATCGGTCAGCTCACCGAGGGCGAATTGGCGTTAGTTACCGACCTAGCAGCAAGTGAAGATGTTTCGGGCAACCACGCAAAAGCCATCCTACAACATCTTGGACAGACTACAATCGAATTGCCTGTTCTTCCTGTTCCACCGCTGCCGCAGCTGCGCAGGTATATGCCAAGCTTCGAAGGCGCATCTACACTAAATGTGTTTCCTAACCCGGGAAGAGACCACATTACCGTAGATTATTCGTTTGCCGAGCCCGAAGGAAACAACCTTTTTGAGGTGATAGACGCGCAAGGACGCACATTGCTTCAAAAACCATTAAAACATCAACGCGACCAAATGATAATCGACATTCGCGCCCTCAGCGCGGGTAGCTATATCTATCGCCTATCGCAAAACGGAAATACCATGCAATCGGGTTCGTTTAATGTGGTGGGGGAATAGTTCGGGATGGTTATGTTTGTTTTGGTGATTCAAATAGTCAGCCAAATTTCTCTCTAATAACTTGGAAATCCAGTTGGAAATCGCACAAATCCATTTCCAACCATATTATCACCGCCTAAAACCAAAACCCCGCCACCTCCCAAAGGTTGGCGGAGGCTGGCTTGCTGCAAACGTGGTTGTTCCACTTAGATTGCGGATACAGCACGGACGTTGGAGGCTGCGCGCGTTAGGGATGGCAGTGGACATCCTTTTGCTTTTTGGAGCAAAAGATGGAAGCGCACAGCCCGACCCCGCTTCTTTTAAGCGGGGAAACGCCCAAAGAAAATCTACCCTCTGACGGTGTCGGACACCCGCTGGGCTATCATTTGAATGATGCGTCTGTTCAATTCTGTGCTATGCAAGGAATAAACTTCAAACTCAGGCATGGTAAACAACCCCAATACAACCCCAATAAGCTGATTGCGCAGGGGTATGTTGCTTTGCAGCTGGATGCGAATGGCTTGGAGAAATTGTGCATCTGTGAGCACCTCTAGCTTCGCAGGTACATAACTTGGGTGTTGCGTTACCATGCTCAACATAAAGTGATGCTGAAATTTGATGATGGGGCGCAGCACGGTGTTTTGAAAATGCTCTACACTGTTGGCTTCGGGCGTTTCGGGCAAATGAAGTGTAGGCCTCAATGCTTGCAAAACTGAATCGGGACGTTGCATAGGAGGCAAACGCAGAGGTGTGGCCTATTGTTTTGAGGGGTTGCTACTTGGACTGCTTGGTGAAATGGTCGGTTGCCAGTTTGAGGTTGCGCCTGTTGGCTTTGAAGGCCATATCGAACACATCGCCTAGCACTGGGATGGAGCCGAACATAAAATCGAGGCCGCTATTGAGCACCATGCGGGCGACCAAGCGCTTGGGCATGCCATGGCGGATAAACGTAGAGATGATGAGGCCAGAAATGGCAAACGAAACGGCATCGCCCGCCACGGGAATAAGACCCAGCAGAGAATCTACACCAAAGCGCACACCGATAATGGGAATGCGAAAGCGGTCGTCAAGCAATGAGGTAAGCGATTGCGCCAATTCCAATTCTTTGGGCAACTTGGGTTTGCTTTCTTCTATGGCGCTCATTTTATCTTGGGATTAAATTTTTCGGGATACTTGGCGGTGACGGTACTGTAGAATGCCTCAATGTTGGCAAAGTCTGCTGCTTCATCGTCTGTTGGA